>Ga0233439_10002650_pt1 | contig 19801 bp, 18 predicted proteins | sample SI_123_September_6_FD_182713 | JGI IMG/M metagenome (GOLD analysis project Ga0233439, IMG submission 182713) | Seawater microbial communities from Saanich Inlet, British Columbia, Canada - SI_123_September2016_100_MG | ecosystem: Environmental > Aquatic > Marine > Inlet | place: Canada: British... | reverse complement strand
TAATAGAAAACTTAGTTTGAATTTATATAATAAAATATCTTCAGAGTAATGAATAATCCCCAGTTAAATAAAAATGGTAAGTTACAACACCTCCTTACTACCGAGGGGCTCCCTGCTCCCATTTTATTAAAAATACTTGATACAGCAGAATCATTTGTTGGTGTAACTCAGCGTGATATTAAGAAAGTACCATTGCTCAGAGGTAAGGCTATATTCAATCTTTTTTTTGAACCTAGCACTCGTACTCGTACTACATTCGAGATTGCTGCTAAGCGACTATCTGCAGATATTGTGAACCTTAATATTGCTGCTTCCTCTCAGTCTAAGGGGGAGACTATGCTTGATACAGTGAACAATCTTTCTGCAATGAATGCTGATATGTTCATTGTGCGACACTCACAAAGTGGGGCGGCTCATTTGATAGCGCGTCATGTACGTCCTGAAATTCACGTTATAAATGCTGGTGATGGGCGTCATGCCCATCCTACACAAGCATTGTTGGATATGTTTACCATTCGCCGCTACAAGAAAGATTTCCATAATTTACGCGTGGCTATTGTTGGCGATATTTTGCATTCAAGGGTTGCCCGCTCACAAATTCATGCACTAACTACTCTGGGTGTACCTGAGGTACGAGTAATCTCGCCCAAGACTCTTTTGCCAACTAAAGTTGAGCGACTTGGTGTGCACGTATATCACGATATGGAGCAGGGTCTTAAAGATGTAGATGTTGTCTTAATGCTGCGTTTACAGAATGAGCGTATGTTGGGTGCACGTCTTCCTAGTGCTGAGGAATATTTTAAGCATTATGGGCTTACACAGGAAAAATTAGCCTTAGCCAAACATGATGCTATCGTCATGCACCCTGGTCCAATGAACCGTGGTATTGAGATAGATTCAGCTGTAGCTGACGGGAAGCAATCGGTAATTCTTCCACAAGTAACTTTTGGAATTGCGGTACGGATGGCGGTAATGGCAATTTTGGCTGGGAATTGAATTTATTAATAAGAGGAAATATTTTGCATAATGTGTAGAGTAATTTATGGTTTGTTACGGAATCTAGAATAGAATCTTATGAGAATCCTTATTAAAGATGGGCGAGTAATTGATCCTGAAAACGGTATGGATGCCGTAAATGATGTGTACATCGTTGCGGGAAAGATCGTTGCTGTAGGTGATGGGCCAGATTCTTTTCAGGCTAATCACGTTATAAATGCTAGGGGGTTAGTGGTATGCCCTGGTCTTGTAGATTTATCTGTACGGCTACGTGAGCCGGGGCTTCAGTATAAGGCTACACTTGAGTCTGAAATGAAAGCGGCAGCCGCAGGGGGGGTTACTAGTCTTGCATGTCCTCCTGATACAGATCCGCCGCTAGATGAGCCAGGTTTAGTTGAGATGTTAAAGGATCGTGCCAGAAGCCTGAATCAGGCTCATGTCTACCCTATTGGCGCCCTGACACAAGGGTTGAAGGGAGAGCAGTTGACGGAAATGGCTGAATTACATGACGCTGGCTGTGTTGCATTCAGTCAATCTGATAAGTTATTACTCGGTTCAAGAGTGATGATGCAGGCAATGCAGTATGCTTCTACTTTTAATTTTAGAGTTTGGTTGCGTCCGGAGGATGACGGCATTGCTGATAGCGGAGTGGCCCATGATGGTGAGGTGGCAACCCGTTTAGGTTTGCCAGCGGTCCCTGTATGTGCTGAAACAATAGCGCTGTCGAAAATTATTTTAATAGCAAAAGGAACTGGTGCTAAGGTTCATCTCTGTCGTATCTCCAGTGCAGAAGGAGTTGCTATGGCTAGAGAGGCAAAACAGCAAGGGTTACCTATTACTTGTGATGTGGCGGTTAACCACATACATCTTTCAGAAATGGATATTAGTTTTTTTGATTCTAACTGCCATCTTATTCCGCCACTGAGAGGTATAAGTGATCGTGATGCATTACGTTCTGGTTTAGCCGACGGAACTATAGATGCAGTATGTTCTGATCATGCCCCAGTTGATGAAGATGCAAAACTAGTCCCGTTTGGCGAGTCTGAGGCAGGCGCTACCTCCATAGAGTTATTGTTATCGCTTGTATTAAAATGGGCTGAAGAAATAAATATTCCTCTTGCTGCGGCGGTGGCCAAAGTTACCTCAGAGCCAGCTAAAATACTTGGTATTGAGGCCGGTGATTTGTCTGTAGGTGCGGCAGCTGATTTATGTATTTTCGATCCAGAGCAGCACTGGAGAGTTGAGGCTTCAATGCTTAGAAGCCAAGGTAAGAATACACCGTTTCTTGGTATGGAATTGCAGGGAAAGGTGAAATATACTTTGGCAAACGGCATTATCGTATACGAAGACTAAATTCTAACTCGAGATAAGTATTCATGTGTAGCAACTATTTATAGATCAATATGACCAATCCATTGCTTAATTTTTCTGATTTGCCGCACTTTGCCGACATTGAAACTAGACATATTGCCCCAGCTGTACAAGAGCTATTAGATCGCAGTTGTTCAATTGTTGAAAGGGTTCTTAGTGATTCTTCTGAGACAACATGGATAAATTTTGTTCAGCCAATGACAGATGCTCATGAACAATTATCTCGTGCATGGGGACAGGTGTCGCATTTAAATTCGGTAATGAATAACCCAGAATTGCGTGAGGCATATAACACTGCTCTACCAATAGTTACAAAATATTACGCAGGACTAGCGCAAAATCAGGCGCTGTATGAGAAATTTAAAAAACTTCATAATAGTAGTGAATTTAAGAACCTTAGTTGTGCTCAGAAAATGATAGTTGAAAATGAGTTACGAGATTTTCAGCTAGGTGGCGCAGAGCTAAAGTCTGAGCAAAAAAAACGATTTCTTAATATCCAGGAGGAATTATCTGCACTCACCTCAAGGTTTAGCGATAACCTGTTGGATGCCACTAACGATTTTATGCTGCATATAGAAAATGTAGAAGAGGTATCTGGTATTCCAGATGATGTGCTTCAAACAGCAAAAGAAATAGCCAAAAAGGATGGTGTTTCTGGCTGGAAATTCACGTTGCATGCCCCATCTTATCAGCCAATCATGCAGTATGCTGATAATCGAGAGTTGCGCAGAAAAATGTACCAAGCTTATTCTACACGTGCTAGTGAAGTAGGAGCGAATGCTGAGACTCATTCTGGTTGCAAGGTTGACTGGGACAACACCTCACTTATAAGAAAAATACTTGAATTACGTAAAGAGGAAGCGCTGCTACTCGGATTTAACAGCTATGCTGAAGTATCATTGGCGTCAAAAATGGCCTCAACACCTAAGCAAGTTTTAGAGTTTTTAAGCGACCTAGCAGTTAAAGCTAAGCCCTATGCTAAGAATGATTTAGAGATGCTTCAACGTTTTGCCTCCGACCAGATTGGATTGGAAGACCTTGAGGCATGGGATTTGGCGTATATTAGTGAGAAGCTTCGGGTTGATCGTTATGCTTTTTCTGATGAAGAAATTAAGAAATATTTTCCTGAATCCAAAGTATTAGAGGGTATGTTCGAGTTAGTTAAAGATCTTTATCAGATTACCATTACTTCTTCAAAGGAAGGATTTGACCCTCAATTCTGGCACCCTGATGTAAAATTTTTCAGCATAAAAGATACTAATGAAAAACTGATAGGACAATTTTATATTGATTTGTATGCTCGTCCTGGTAAACAAGGTGGCGCTTGGATGGATGATGCTGTTACCCGTAGGAGAATTGAAAATAATATTCAAACTCCGGTGGCATATCTTAATTGTAATTTTGCAAAACCGGTAAATATGAATGGTCAAATACGGCCGGCACTTTTTACTCATGATGAAGTCATAACCTTATTCCATGAATTTGGCCATGGCCTGCATCATTTGCTTACTCAGGTAGAGGAATTAGGTGTTTCTGGGATCAATGGAGTGGAATGGGATGCAGTGGAACTACCTAGTCAGTATATGGAAAATTTTTGTTGGGAATGGGATGTATTGTCTGGTATGACGCAGCATATCGATAGCGGAGCGTCACTGCCTCGGGAATTATTCGATAAAATGATTGCTGCAAAAAATTATCAGAGCGGTCTGCAGACGCTACGTCAAATAGAATTTTCATTGTTTGATATGCACTTACATTTTGATTTCAATCTAGAAGAGGACAAGACAGCATTAGATTTACTGGATAGCATTCGCAAGAAAGTGGCAGTTATTATTCCACCAGAATTTAATCGCTTCCCGAATAGTTTTTCACATATTTTTGCAGGAGGATACGCAGCTGGTTATTATAGTTATAAGTGGGCAGAAGTATTATCTGCGGATGCTTATAGTATGTTTGAGGAAAGTACAGAAGGGACGATAAATAAGAAAATTAGCACCCGCTTCCGTGATGAAATTCTTGCTGTGGGCGGTAGCCGTAAGGCATTAGAATCGTTTATAGCATTGCGTGGGCGGGAGCCAAAAATAGATGCGTTATTACAACATTGTGGTATGGCAGTTAAATAAACAGGCGGTGACGGAGCTAACCTAGTTACCGGAAAAAGATACGCTAAAAGATTTAATAGGGGCAGCTAAAAAAAAGAATTTTATTTGATTAGTTATTCCAAGAACTCTGTGGCGCCAGTAATAATTTACTAAAAAACACTGTAGCAGATATTTTTATCAGAAGATAATTTCCGCTACAGTGTTATAAGATTCAAAGCTAATAAGGAGGCTACTCTGACTTGGTTTCTGCTTCTGACTTGGTTTCTGCTTCTGACTTGGTTTCTGCTTCTGCCTTAGCCTTAGCCTTAGCTTCTGCTTCTGCTTCTGCCTTAGCCTTAGCTTCTGCTTCTGCAAGGAGGTGCGTATTTTCCTCATCCTTACTTGATTTGCGACGGAGCCAGAAGAAGCCAGCAATACCTCCTACGCCTAACAATAGACCAATCTCAAGCATACCAAAACCAGAGTGGCCGCCATGGCCACCACCTTCACCAACATGCAAAGGAAGGGTAACTTTAGTAGTCATTTTGCCGTTTTCTAGAGTCTCTAATAGTATATTATATTGACCCAACTCTTTAAAATTGAGTCCAAAATTAATAGTTCCAGACGTATATTTTTCTGGAGCCTTGGTCATGATAGTTTTATTCTGCCCCCCTTCTACTAAGACTAGGCGGATACCAATTGGTATTACACGGTACTTATTACCCTGAAGGTCAATCGTTACAAAATGTTCGCCCATATTTGGCACATGTTTACAATGGGCCATTGTCGGTGGAAGCGCCCCCTTTGGTTTTTCATAGACACTGTAATTTAAAGGGATGGGACCTGTTTTAATATTACAGTCATCGCCTGAAGAATGGCCCATATGACCAATCATTAATTGCCCATAAGCCGGCATCGCCATCATTGATATCAGCACAGCGATCCATTTTAGATGTAAAGTCCATCCATATGCTTTATTCATAGTGTCTCCATAATTTTATATTTTGATCAGCCAGTTATCCTGCGATATTACTGAGTAGTTTAATCGGACGATTGTATCGCAATTAAATCAAGAATGGGAGCGGCTTATAGGAATAAGATATAGCAATCTACAGATAATAAGTATGAGACATCACTATTTAGTAAGCGCAAGACACAGATTCTTTGAAAAAATTTATAAGCTTCTTATGGCAGAATCTAATTACATGGTTGTAGCATAAAGTCTATTTAGCGGAAAAGTTAAGATTGATCCATCTTGCTTTAAGAGCTTGCGTGTCAGTTATAATAGGGGTCCTTTAATAAACTATAAATTGTGCCTAACATAGCTCAATATAACGATATTGGACAATAAATTGGAAACTGACGCTTCAACGCACGATATTTGTGTGCTGCATGGCGAAAAAATATTAGCTTCGCAGTTATCTCATGTTGAAAGCAAGGGATATGATTTCGCGCCCCCATTTAAAATAATGACGATTCATCTTTATTTAATTGGGGTTATGTGGCGCCATGGTGAAAGCCTAGATTCAGTATCAAACCCACGTGAGCATGCGATGGAATCATTGCATAAGATGCTGCTAAAAACCGGAATGAGTAATAAGAATGCGGCGAAAAGAATCGCACTTTTGAAAGACCTTTCTCGGGGGGAAGAGAGTAGCGAAACACTTGCTTTGGCTGCTGGTTATGAGGCTGAGCAGGATGACAATAGCTTAGACATGATATTTGACGAGTATCGTGATGAGACGCGTGTTTCCGGGGCCCTCTGGCGATTTTATAGCCGGGGTAAGAAATTCATGCTCCTTGGTGGAGGGGGTGCTGGATTTCTGGCATTGTTCTTTTCTACGATATATTCACCATCAGGTAGTTTAATGAGCGCATTGACAATGGGATTACTTGCCGCTGCATTGGTTGTAGTGCCAACATTTATCATTGGAGCTTTGATATACCGGGTAAAATTTAAAAAATAATTTAGTAAAGCTTCGCCGCAGTCGTGATCTTAATCTTGAATTGTGCTCCTAACAGAATAAATGGCAGGGTTAGGTGCTGTGATTAAAAAATTAGAATTACTTAGAAACCTGAGAATTTAGAGAAAATTATGAGTGCTGTGATTATAGATGGGAAAGAAATTGCTAAGGCACTACGAGCTGAATGGAAGACTCGTGCTGAGCAGTTACAAGAGAAAAGTATACAACCAGGATTGGCAGTGATTATTGTTGGGGATAATCAGGCTTCCAGTATTTATGTACGCAACAAAGTCAGGGCCTGTAGTGAAACCGGCATATATTCGGAAGTACACGAATTCTCTGAAAAAACTGAACAGATTGAGGTTTTACAATGTATTCAGGAATTAAATAAAAATACCAGAATACATGGCATATTAGTACAGTTACCATTGCCACGACACTTTGAGGACAAGAAAATAATTGCCTCTATCGGAGTGGAAAAAGACGTGGATGGCTTCCATTTAAACAATATAGGTGCGCTTGTTACCGGTTATGCTGTATATCCACCCTGCACGCCCTATGGTGTGATAAAAATGCTGGAGAAAAATAGTATTCAGATTGAGGGGCAGCATGCAGTAGTGGTAGGGCGCAGCAATATTGTTGGGAAGCCAATGGCACTAATGTTGTTGGAGAAAGGTGCGACCGTTACTATTTGCACATCAAAAACAGCCAACCTTGAAGAGCATACGAGACGGGCAGATATTTTAGTAGTCGCTACTGGTAAGCCGAGAATGATTACAGCCAAAATGGTTAAGTCTGGTGCAACGGTTATAGATGTGGGTATAAATCGTATGCCGGACGGTAAATTAGCAGGTGATGTAGATTTTGATACTGTCAGGGAGAAAGCAGGATATATCACACCCGTGCCAGGCGGAGTAGGGCCAATGACAATTGCTATGTTACTTTGTAATACCATTGAGGCAGCAAGGCGTATTCAATCCGAAATTGCACCAAAAATTAACTCGGAAAATATTACGTAATAACTATAAGGTAGAAGCATGGAACATACGCCGGATATTGATCCACAGGAGACCCAGGAATGGCTTGATGCGCTGGACTCTGTAATGGCTCTTGAGGGGACAGAGAGAGCACATTATTTACTGGAGAAATTAGTAGAAAAAGCCCGTGGATCTGGAGCCTATCTTCCTTATAGCGCAACTACTGCATATATAAATTCTATCCCTCCTGGTAAGGAAGAAAAATCCCCAGGGGATCATGCGCTTGAACACCGCATCCGTTCTTACGTCCGTTGGAATGCCATGGTAATGGTATTACGTGCAAACAGAAAAACAAATGTTGGGGGTCATATCTCAACTTTTGCATCTGCTGCAACATTATACGACGTGGGCTATAACCATTTCTGGCATGCTGCTAGTAAGAATCATGGGGGTGACTTAGTGCTCGTACAGGGGCATTCTTCTCCAGGAATTTATGCGCGTGCTTTTATGCTGGGAGAGCTAACTAAGGAGCAGTTAGATAATTTTCGCCAAGAGGTAGAGGGAGAAGGATTGTCTTCCTATCCACACCCGTGGCTAATGCCTGATTTCTGGAGGTTCCCAACAGTATCAATGGGATTAGGGCCATTGATGGCTATCTATCAGGCTCGCTTTATGAAATATCTTGATAGTCGAGGTTTAGCAAAGACTAAAGGCCGCAAAGTCTGGGCTTTTATGGGTGATGGCGAAATGGATGAGCCTGAGTCATTAGGTGCAATTTCATTGGCATCACGTGAGAATCTGGATAACTTAATATTTACTGTTAATTGCAATCTTCAGCGTCTTGATGGGCCTGTGCGTGGAAATAGTAAGATTATTCAAGAGCTGGAAGGTTGTTTCCGTGGAGCTGGTTGGAATGTTATCAAAGTAGTTTGGGGCTCTTATTGGGACCCGCTGTTAGCAAAAGATACGAAAGGGTTGCTACAAAAAAGAATGATGGAATGTGTTGATGGCGAGTATCAAACATTCAAATCTAGAGATGGCTCGTATGTTCGGAAGCATTTCTTTGGGAAGTATCCAGAATTGCTAGACATGGTAGCCAATATGTCTGATGACGATATTTGGAGGCTAAATCGCGGGGGTCACGATCCTCACAAGGTGTATGCTGCATATGCTTCTGCAGTAAGTCATACTGGGCAACCAACAGTGATACTTGCAAAGACGATCAAAGGCTATGGCATGGGTGAAGCAGGTGAAGCCCAGAACATTACTCATCAGCAAAAGAAAATGGGCACTATTTCTCTAAAATCATTTCGTGACCGTTTCCGCTTGCCAGTTTCAGACAATGAAATAGAAGACTTACCATATCTTATGTTTGAAGAAGGTTCGCCAGAGTTAGCGTATATGAAAGAGAAGCGTAATACGCTGGGAGGGCTTCTTCATAAAAATCAGAGGCAGAATACAGAGGCACTGCAAATACCGGCCTTATCAGCGTTTGATACATTGCTTAAAGCTAGCGGCGAAGAACGGGAGTCTTCTACTACCATGGTATTTGTTCGTATACTAAATATCTTGGTAAAAGATAAAATTATTAGAAAAAGAATAGTGCCGATTGTTGCAGATGAATCGCGTACGTTTGGGATGGAAGGGATGTTCCGGCAATTGGGTATCTGGTCTTCAAAAGGACAGCTCTATACGCCAGAGGATGCTGATAAGCTTATGTATTATAAGGAAGATAAAGATGGGCAGATCCTGCAGGAGGGGATTAATGAAGCTGGAGCTATGTCGTCATGGATAGCAGCAGCAACTGCTTATAGTACCCATGGTGTACAGATGATACCTTTCTTTATATTTTATTCGATGTTTGGGTTTCAACGTATTGGTGATCTTGCTTGGGCAGCAGGTGATATGCGTTGTCGCGGTTTTCTGATGGGGGGGACAGCCGGGCGTACTACTCTGAATGGAGAGGGTTTACAGCATGAGGATGGACACAGTCATCTAGTTTCTTCGACCATCCCTAATTGTATATCTTATGACCCCACATTTTCCTATGAACTTGTAGTTATTATCCAAGATGGCATGCGCCGAATGTATCAAGAGCAGGAAGATGTGTATTACTACATAACCGTAATGAACGAAAATTATTCTCACCCAGAAATGCCTAAAGGTTCAGAGGAAGGAATCCTAAAAGGCATGTATTTATTTCGTGAGGGTAATGGGGAAGGAGAGAAGAATTCAAATTTAAGAATACAGCTCCTTGGCTCAGGAACTATTCTACGTGAAGTTATTGCAGCAGCAGATATCTTAAAAGAAGAATATGGAGTTATTTCTGACATATGGAGTGTTACTAGTTTTAACGAGTTACGCAGAGAGGCGCTAGATGCAACACGTTGGAATATGTTGCATCCTACAGAGAAGCCAAAGAAATCTTATGTAAGATCGTGTCTAGAGAAGCAGGAAGGGCCGGTGGTGGCAGCAACAGATTATATGAAAATCTTTGCAGATCAGATACGTGAATTTGTACCAGGAAAATACAGAGTGTTGGGGACGGATGGTTTTGGGCGTTCTGATACGCGTGAAAAATTACGACAGTTTTTCGAAGTAGATCGTTACTATGTTACTGTAGCTGCACTGAAATCTTTGGCTGAAGAGGGCAAGATATCGCCGGAGAAAGTAGTGGAGGCAATAAATAAATACAACATTGATCCAGACAAACCAAATCCGATCAAGGTATAAAGATTTTAGTCTGCAGAATAAGTGTTGACCTCTAAACATTGATGTACAGGTGAAGGATAAAGTGTGGCAGAAGTTAAACAGGTATTAGTTCCTGATATCGGTGATTTTAAGAATATTCCTATAGTTGAGTTACTGGTAAAACCAGGAGACGAGATTAAAAAGGAGGAAGCTCTGATTTCATTAGAATCGGATAAAGCAACAATAGAAATACCCTCTCCTTTTGCAGGGGTAGTCAAAGAAATAAAGGTTAGAGAGGGTGACAGGGTTTCTGAAGGCTCCATCATCCTAGAATTAGAAATTAATCAAATTGATAGCCCGGTTAAGGTCTCTCCCCCACCTAAACAAGCTAGTTCTCCTGTCGCTCCTATAGAAATTATTTCTAATTCAGATCGAGCTGTTAGCTTGCAGCCGGAAACTAAGCCGGCCACTTTCATACTATCTAGTGAGACTTCGCTTACCATGGCGCATGCGGGCCCATCCGTCCGACGCTTTGCTAGAGAGTTGGGCGTGAATCTTAATTTGGTAAGTGGCAGTGGTAAGAAACAACGCATACTTAAAAATGATGTAAAGGCCTATGTCAAGGCTGAAATCTTGAAATCACCTAGTAACAATAATAATTCTGAGTTAAATCTCTTGCCATGGCCTGAGGTTGATTTCGCTAAATTTGGGCCGATAGAATTAAAGCCATTATTGCGTATCCAAAAGATGTCGGGTGCGAATTTACACCGTAACTGGGTAATGATCCCACACGTTACTCAGTTTGATGAGGCGGATATTACCGAACTCGAAGCCGGAAGAAAGAAGCTCAATAAAATTAAGCAGAAAGATAGATCCAAACTAACGATATTGGCTTTTTTGATGAAGGCGATAGTAGCCGCGTTAAAGGAGTTCCCTAATTTTAATTCCTCACTTGGCGGAGGAAGCGACAACATAAACCTAATAATTAAAAATTATTACCACATAGGTTTTGCGGTTGATACTCCACATGGGTTAATGGTTCCTGTGATTCGGGATGCAGATCAGAAAAAAATAGTTACTGTTGCAGAAGAAATGGGAGATCTTGCAGAACGTGCGCGTGAAGGAAAATTGAAGCCTGCTGAGATGCAGGGGTCTAGTTTTACTATTTCCAGTCTCGGGGGTATTGGAGGGACAGCTTTTACACCCATTATCAATGCGCCAGAGGTTGCCATTCTTGGCGCTTCCCGTGCAAATATTAAACCGGTATATTTTGATGGTAAGTTTGTTCCAAGATTAATGTTGCCACTGTCGTTGTCATATGATCACAGAGTAATTGATGGTGCATCAGCTGCACGTTTTACTACATTTATTAGTAAGGAGCTTGCTAACATGTCTAAGGCTCTTTCGTGAGAAAGAGCTTTTGCAGTATTAAGGAATTTAATATAAAAATGACATTAATTAGTGCTTTTCTCTCATTTCTATACTGCTTTCGCCTAAGGGCCGATGTCTAACTCTGGGGCCCCTCTTGTTGGTATTTTTGGGGGGACGTTTGATCCCATACACTATGGCCATCTAAGAGTAGCTGAAGAAATTGTAGAAACTGTTGGTCTACAGAAAATGTATTTTGTGCCTGCTGGTATGCCAAGATTGCGGCATTCTCCTGTAGCATCTCCACAACATCGAGTAGAAATTGTCCGCTTAGCAATTCAAAAAAATCCAGATTTTGTTCTGGATGGCCGTGAAATTTATCGTGATGGCGTTAGTTATAGCATAGACACGGTACGTGAATTTAAGCAGGAATTTGGGGAAGAAATTAGGCTATGTCTTGTGCTGGGAGCAGATGCTTTTATAAAGCTTCCGGAGTGGAATAATTGGAAAGAGCTTTTTAATTTATGTCATTTTATAGTTTCTACCCGTCCAGGATACACTTTTACCCTAATTAAAGAATTATTGTCAAAAGAGTTGAGAGAAGAGTGTTCTCAACGATGGGTATCTAATACTGAGACTTTAAAAAAAGAAACGAGTGGCTTGATCTTTATTGCATCGACAACTATGCTAGATATTTCTGCAACCAGTATTCGTGCACATATTGCTGTTGGGAGAAATGTACGGCATTTAGTTCCTAGCGTAACTGTAAATTATATTTCAAAAAATAAATTGTATTTATAAAATATATGAATCTCAACCAGTTAATTAAAATTATCATTTCTGCATTAGAGGATATTAAAGCAAACGATATAGAAATATTAGATGTAACAAAGAGGGCAACTATTTTTGATCGTATGATAATTGCAAGCGCAGTTTCAACTCGCCAAGCAAGGGCCATAGCAAATAATGTAAATGATAAAGTAAAAGAATCAGGGGGCACGTCTTATGGGACAGAGGGAGAAGGTTCCGGAGAATGGGTGCTGGTAGATTTAGGGGATGTGCTAGTACATATAATGTTACCGGCTGTGCGCACGCATTACGATCTTGAGGGCCTATGGAGTGAATTAGAAACAGGAGTCGTTGAGCAAAAGATAACTTCTAACCAATCTAAAAATGACGCTACTTTGGAGTCAAATAGATTGTTGGCTCATTAAGTAATTTGTAGTGTTTTTATTATGAAATTATTCATCTTGGCGGTAGGTAACAAAATGCCAAAATGGGTAGATGATGGTTTTACAGATTATGCAATGCGCATGTCACAAGAGGTGACAATAGAATTACTAAAAATTAAGCCGGAGAAACGTAGTAAAAATATAAAAATTAGCCAGTTGCTTTCTGCTGAAGCTAAACGTATTCATGCAGTGCTGCCACCAAAATGTCGTACGATTGTAATGGATGAGTGTGGAAGACATTGGAGTACGGCCAAGCTAGCTGATTCTATTTCTAGTTGGATGAGAAATGGAGGGGATACGGCTTTCATTATTGGTGGCGCTGATGGGTTAGACTCAAAAATTAAAAAATCTGCAGATGAAATTTTAGCATTATCTGCGCTAACACTGCCACACGGTTTGGTGCGCGTATTGCTAGCAGAACAGTTATACCGTGCAGTATCATTTATTAACAGGCATCCGTATCATCGGAATTAATAGTAAATATAATTTGAATGACTTTTCCAGTAAATCAAATTTATCTTGCCTCTCGTAGCCCTCGTCGCCGTCAGCTATTAAAGCAGGTTGGGATAAGTTTTGAAATGAGACCGGTGAATATTGATGAAATGATGGAAAAAGGAGAAACCCCAGCTGATTATGTTTGCCGCATGGCCCGGGCTAAAGCAGAGCAGGGATGGCTGAGCTTAATGCAGAGAAAATTGCCTCTGAGGCCGCTGTTGGCAGCTGATACTGTAGTTGTGCTCAGGGGTAAAATTATTGGCAAGCCGGATAGCCTAGCTCATGGAAGAAAGATGTTGAGTAGCCTTTCAGGGCAGACTCACAAAGTATTGACAGCAGTGGCTGTAATTTCAAAGGATAAGATACAAGAATCCTTATCTACCACTACAATACGATTTCGTGATATTAGTCAGAGTGAAATAACTAGTTATCTTAATGGTACCGAATCACATGACAGGGCAGGTTCCTACGCAATGCAAGGGAGAGCAGCAATTTTTATAATCAAAATATCAGGAAGCTATAGCGGAGCATTGGGATTGCCGATTTTTGAGACAGCGCAGTTATTAGAAAAATTTAATATAAAAATTCTACACAAAGTTGATAAATAATTTCGTATCTATGAGTAAAGAAATTCTTGTCAACATAACTCCACAAGAGACCCGTGTTGCAGTGATAGAACAGGGAGTGGTTCAAGAACTGCACATTGAGCGCGCTAGCAGCCTTGGTAAGGTTGGAAATATATACAATGGTCGTGTCAGACGGGTGTTACCGGGAATGCAGTCTGCTTTTATTGATATAGGTCTTGATCGCGCTGCTTTTCTGCATATAGCTGATATTTGGGGAGCTCATCAGGATGGAGAAGCTAGCGATAAATCTATAGAAAAACTACTACATGAAGGTGAAGATATTTTGGTCCAGGTTATTAAGGACCCAATTAGCAGCAAAGGTGCCCGGCTGTCTACCCAGATTAGTATTGCCGGGAGAATGTTGGTATATCTTCCACAAGAATCTAATATTGGTATTTCTCAGCGTATTGAAGATGAAATTGAGCGTGAATTGCTCAGAGAAAAAATGCAGATACTTACAGCTGATGAGAAAGGCGGGTATATAGTTCGCACAATGGCAGAAAATGCAAGCGAGTATGATTTACAAACAGACATAAAATATCTTGGAAGACAGTGGTTAAATATTCAGGATCAGTTTTTAACTGCTTCTTCATCGGCACTAATTTACCAGGGATTAAATTTAAGTTATAGGGCGCTACGTGATTTTGTGACCGATGACACAGCTCGTATTTTAGTAGATTCTCGCGAGACATTTCAGAGAATGTCTTCGTTTGCTGATGAGTATATGACAGATGTAAAAAGACGGTTGGAGCATTATGCTGGAGAGCGCCCATTATTTGATCTGAAGGGAGTAGAAGATGAAATAGAGAGATCTCTAGCAAGACGAGTTAATTTAAAATCTGGAGGCTATCTGATCTTTGATCAGACGGAGGCATTAACTACCATTGATGTTAATACAGGTGGTTTTGTTGGTATACGAAATTTTGATGATACCATTTTCAAAAATAATCTTGAAGCAGCCCAAGTAATTGCACGCCAGTTACGATTACGAAACCTGGGCGGGATCATTATCATAGATTTTATTGATATGGAGAATGAAAAGCATAAGAATTCTGTTCTTGCAGAGTTTAAGAAAACTTTATTGAAAGACCGAACAAAAATGACTATTAACGGTTTTACAGCATTGGGCCTTGTAGAGATGACGCGGAAGCGAACCAGAGAGAGCCTTGCACATACGCTGTGTGAGTCCTGTCCAACTTGCCAAAGTCGCGGAGAAGTGAGGACAGCACAAACAATTTGTTATGAGATTCTACGTGAATTGCTGCGAGAGGCTCGCCAGTTTGATGCCCGTGAATTTCGTATTCTTGCATCACAACAGGTAATTGATTTGTTTCTTGATGAGGAGTCCGAAAGGATTACGCAACTTGGAGATTTCATTGCAAAACCCATTAGTCTGCAAGTTGAAAATACTTATGCACAAGAACACTATGATGTAATATTGATGTAGCCTAGACAAAACTAGCTACAGCTAGATATTATTTTATCAGGATTAATTTTCTCCATAAAAATATCTTCATTACTATGAATGGCTAGACTCAATTCCCTTCAAATTTACAGAGTGAGAAGACCTTTTGTCCTTGTTTTTTTAGCCGTGAACTACCGCCTAGATCAGGTAGGTCGATAACAAAACAACACTCTACAATTTTACCGCCCATAGCATTAACCAGATTAACAGCAGCTTCTGCTGTACCTCCAGTTGCTATCAAATCATCAACAAGAAGTATGTGTTCTCCTTGAGATATGGCATCTACATGAATTTCAATACAGTCGGTACCATATTCCAATTTATAGTCTTGGCTACGGGTCTTTGCCGGTAGTTTTCCTTTCTTACGAATTGGTACAAAGCCGACCCCAAGTTTGAATGCAAGCGCTGCACCAATGATAAATCCACGTGCTTCTATTCCTACTATTTTATCAATTTTCACATCAGTATAATGATTAGTAAATTCGTTGATGGTAGTGCGAAAACCAGTAGGATCTTTTAATAGTGTTGTAATGTCCCTAAACATTATTCCTTGTTTGGGATGATGCGGAATGGTCCTAATTTTTGATTTAATGGGCATAGTTTTATTCCAGAAGATGAGAGCTGATTAATAGAAGAGTTACTATAAATAGATAATCCCGATGCTGAAAAAAATTATAAGAAATGGCTGCTTAATATAATTTGTTGGAAAATTACTGTATCAAAATAATTTGTGGCGGTCTTAATCGTAGCTTAGGAGGAGTGAGCTGTAGTTTATTTGGCTGCCTAACCCCAAAAAGAAATCTAGCTTAATTTTTTGCTATTATGTTTCACAGTATTTAGAGGTGTTGTTGTCTAATGTTAGTATAGAGCGCACTATATTTGAAGCCCCTTACTTATTGTGCCAATTTATCTTGATATATATTCTGCCGATGACTTTGTGACTGATAGCGCTGCAATTTAGATATTACAATTAGAGTTAAGTATACTAGAAATATTCTTGGATAGCTTCCTGCTGTGATTGAATAGATGGCTTCTTTGGGAAGAATTCTGTTGGTTGGAACATTTGTTTGGGGAATATTATTTTCAGTAACGTAGTGCCTCATAAAACATGGAAATTGATGATTACATATAATTTATTTATGACGCAAACGATCAAAGTGAAACTATTTCTATGACTAGATTATTGTGATCCCTGAATATTGGGAGCAAGCTACTAAAGAGCTTGTTAAAAATGATCAGGTAATGGGTAACCTTATATTAGGTATCAAGGGAACCATGCTACATTCATATGGTGATGCATTTGCTACACTGGCGCGTTCTATTGTTAGCCAGCAGATTTCTGTAAAAGCAGCAGAGAGTGTCTGGCATAGATTAATTGTTAGTGTCCCAGAAATGATACCGCAAGCAGTTTATAGCTTAGAAAATGATGTGGTAAGAGGCTGCGGTTTATCACAGAGAAAAACAGATTATTTGCGGGATCTATCATTACATTTTATACAAAATGATTTAAAGGAAATAACTTGGCATGAAATGGATGATGAAACTCTTATCCTGGAGTTGACAAGGGTAAAAGGAGTTGGACGTTGGACTGCTGAGATGTTTTTGATTTTCCATATGTTGCGTCCAAATATATTTCCAATAAACGATCTTGGCCTAAAACGAGCGTTAAGCATACAATATAATGAGGGTAAACCTATAGGTAAGAATGAAATGTATATAATTTCTGATCTATGGAGGCCGTGGCGTTCTGTGGCAACGTGGTATTTGTGGCGCAGTCTAGATTCGTTGCCAGTAGAATACTGATTTCGGTTAATCTATCTTTTGCTATTACTGAATAAATAGGTATTTGTAACTAATCTGTTTGCGTGTTCAGAAAAAATATTGTCGGAGTAGGGGGTGTAGAGTTTCCGGTTATTGAGCGACCATAAATCCGAGAAGAACATATTTAACAGAATCCCTCTCTTATAATCATCATCTATTTTATTCTATAAGCATCCCATCAACTAATTGTAATGTACGATCAGTTTGTTTAGACAAAAATGGATCATGAGTAACAATGATAAGGCTCGCACCAGCATCACGGTTAAGGCCCAACATTAATTTAAAGACCTCGCCGGCAGTATGTCGATCAAGATTACCAGTAGGTTCATCAGCAAGGATACACGATGGCTTAGTAACTAAAGCGCGAGCAATTGCTGCGCGTTGACGTTCTCCACCTGAAAGCTCTCCTGGCGTATGAGACATGCGATGGTTCAGGCCAACCTGAGTTAGCAGGTCTGCCGCACGATCATATGATTCATCACTGTTAATTTTTCTGATTAACAGTGGCATAGCAACATTTTCTAGGGCACTAAATTCAGGTAATAAATGATGGAATTGATAAATAAAACCAAGTGACTGATTTCGAAGCCAGCATCTCTCCTCTTCATTTATAGAAGAAATACTTTGGCCCATAATCTGGATATCTCCAGCAGTGGGCGCATCTAGCCCGCCAAGGAGGTGCAGTAATGTGCTCTTCCCGGAGCCAGATATGCCAACAATAGAAAGGGAGTCTCCTGCCGCTATATGTAAATCTATACCCATTAATACAGGTACTTCCAGCTCCGCCTGGAAAAAACTTTTATGTAAATTATTGCAAGAAATAATCTCTTTATTCATATCTTAGTGCTTCTGCAGGATTAATCTTAGATGCTCGGTAGCTAGGATAAATCGTTGCTAGAATAGTTAACCCAAATGATAAAATTGCAACTGTTACTATATCTATAAGGTGAGGGTCTGATGGGACTTCGCTTATATAATAAACTTCACGCGATAAAAATTGAACATTAAATAGATATTCAATAGATGCAATGACCGAGTCCACATTGAATGCAAGTAATACTCCTCCTAATACTCCCAGAATCGTACCAAGAAGACCAATTAGGGTGCCTTGAATAATAAATATTTTCATGATGCTTCGTGGACTTGCTCCAAGAGTACGGAGAATTGCGATGTCAGATTGCTTGTCTGTTACGGCCATTACCAAGGTTGAAACAATATTAAAAGCAGCTACTAGAATAAGCAATGCAAGAATAAGAGAGAGCATCCGTTTTTCAATCTGGATGGCACGAAAATAATTCGCGTGCTGGCTAGTCCAATCATTAATGAATGTTGTATCAGAAATCATTGGTAGCAATTCTTGGACCACTTGTTTCGATTGAAATAGATCTTGTAATTTAAGCCTGACGCCCGATACCTGAGTATTTCTCATTCGATATAGCTTTTGTGCATCTGCCATATGGATTAATACTAATGTGGAGTCATATTCAAAATGACCTGCCTTAAATATACCGGTAATGGTGAATTGTTTAAGACGTGGCAGTATCCCTACTGGTGTCATTTGTCCTTGTGGGGATATTAATACGATCTTGTCTCCCTTTGACGCACCTAAGGATTTCGCTAATTCTGCACCAACAACGATACCAAATTCACCGGGTACGAGGTTATTTAATTCCCCACTTATCATCATCTGTGAGAAATCGGCAACCTTTTCCTCCTTACTCGGAAAGACGCCACGTACTAATACACCGCGCACAATCTGATTGAAAGAAACCATACCTTGTGCACTAACGTATGGAGCAGCAGCCTCTACTTGTGGGTGTTTAATCGCCTCATTTGCTACTTCCTGCCAGTCAGATAATTTCTCATTAACGCCATTAATCTGGATATGTGAAGCAACACCTAAAATACGTGTCCTTATTTCTTCCTGAAACCCATTCATAACTGACATCACCGTGATCAGAGCTGTCATGCCAAGTGTGATACCCAGAAGAGAGATTAACGAGATAAAAGAAATATAATGATTGCGGCGTTTAGCACGCGTGTAGCGGAGACCAATAAATAATTCATAGGAAAGCACAGAAACACACCTAAATATAAGAAAGAGGTTTAGAGCTTGCTACATTCTGTCGATGCCTTACAAAACATCGAATAAATAGGACGATCATTGTTAAATTTTAATTTTTACGATATTCGCATGTCGCTTTCACACATTCCACATAAAGTGACAACGAATGTTCCCGAATGACAAAGCCTCTATCTTTAGCGATTTGAATTTGACGGCTTTCAATCTCTTCGTCATAAAATTCACCAACATGGCCGCACTGTATGCATACAAGATGGTCATGATGATCGCCCCGATTAAGTTCAAATACAGCTTTACCACTCTCAAAGTGGTGGCGTTTCAAAACTCCAGCTTGCTCAAACTGAGTCAGGACACGATAAACGGTAGCAAGGCCGATATCTTCTCCTTCGCTTATCAAAGAACGATATACATCTTCAGCCGACAAATGCTGTATCACAGTATTTTCAAATAAACTTAGTATTCGTAACCTTGGCAGCGTGGCCTTAAGGCCCATAGTTTTAAGATCGGTTGACTTGTTCATAGTTATATCCGCCCAGCAAATTAATTACTGTATCATATAATGCTGAATCTGCTTTGAAAACATATGTTACCGTGATGCATGCAAAAAAACTTACGCTGCTTATTTTATTAT
>Ga0233439_10002648_pt1:12500-19823 | contig 19823 bp, 16 predicted proteins | sample SI_123_September_6_FD_182713 | JGI IMG/M metagenome (GOLD analysis project Ga0233439, IMG submission 182713) | Seawater microbial communities from Saanich Inlet, British Columbia, Canada - SI_123_September2016_100_MG | ecosystem: Environmental > Aquatic > Marine > Inlet | place... | reverse complement strand
CCACTGCGCAAGTTAATGCGAGCAAGCGTCAAAATGACATAAAGCGAAGTCTTGGAAGAATTTTCCAAGCGCTCCAGCATGTCATAGATCGTCTGATTGTTGCCGGTATCAGTGTAGAGTCGTTCCAACTCATCGAGCAGGCGAGGCGTCCCATTCTGTTCGAAGCTTGTGCACAACAATTCGGCTGCCTTGATTGACTGACCGTTCTGGTGAAGATGATGCGCTTCGCTGATCGCTGCTGAAACAGAATAGAGGTGCTTGATTGCTTTTTTGCCACCAGGCAAATATGCCATATTCCAGTTGTTGAGTAGCTCAGGTTCCTGCTCTGCGGCAAGATGGAGTCTTTGCTTATGCCGGGATCGCACTTGATTGCCGATCACACCATCTGGATATATCTCTAGAATATGTCGCTCCTGTCGCACACAGGCGGGCCAATCTCCACGTTGGACATAGACTTCGCGTAATCCCATCAAGGCTTCTGGATGATTGTGAGCTAATCGGTCGATTTCGTGGCTCAATTGCTCTGCAATCCCCCACTCTCCAACTTCCAAGGTGAACTGCTGGTAAGGTAGCAATACTTCCAACTCATTCGGAAACTCCTGCCGTAGCTGAAAGAACCCCTGTAGCATGCGTGGAGTGTCCCAGATGTAACGTTTGCTGATTAGATTTTTCACGCGAATGTCCAACGGAGCTCTCCGTGGAGTGATTCGAGCAAACAATCGTTTTACTTTTCTAAGATCACAGGACAAACAGGCACGGTGAAAATCCCGATAGGTGTCAATCCTTCGCTGCTGACGAGCTTTTTCCAAGGAAACACGAAAGCGCTGGAAGAAGCGGTCTGGATGCAGTACCAAGGACCGCAACTCGGAGGCCAGGAATCCTAGGACAGAGAAAACGAGGATTACTGCCCAGAGAGGAATATTCAGCGAAAGGGAAGGCGACAGGTATAAGAAAATCGTGTCGCTATTGAGGATCGCAAAGTAGCCCAGCCCGCTGAGCGCAAACAAAGCAGCTGCCAATAAGATCAGTATTCGCATGAATTCTCTTGGAGAGATATTTTGTCAACGGTGATGGTATGGTTCACCGCTGAGAATAGTAAAAGCCCGATAAACCTGTTCCAGTAAAATCAGACGAACCATTTGATGACTGAAAGTCATCGGGGATAAGCTTATGCGTTTTGTATGCTGCGGAAACGCCTCACAATCAACACCATAGGGACCGCCCACCATGAAAGTAATCTGTGGTACGGATTGCAGATGGAAATTTTCCAGCCATCGTGAGAGGCCAACCGAGTCAAGTTGTTGACCTTGCTCGTCCAGTAAAATGGACTGCTCATCTGGGAGTAGGCGCTCCCGTAATGCCTTGGTTTCTATTTGTTTTCGTGTGATCTCTGGTAACGATTGCCAACGTCGTTGTGGCTTGATTTCTTCCGTAACAATGTGGGCATAGTGCTGGAGGCGCCGCTGATAGATTTTCAGCCCCTCCTGCAGATAGGCCTCTTGCGTTCGGCCAATCCAGAGAAAACGAATACGGAGCATGGCATCAAAGCGAGAAAATTATCTACCTCTACGGGAGCATCAGCAAAAAGTAAAGCCCTGCCGTCACTAGCTCTGTCAAAGCAGTTTGTCCCAGCGAATTCAAGGCTCTATTTTCAAGGAAATTCATGAAAACAGTGACTGTTGCGGCACTACAGCGATCTTGGTCAGATAACACCGAAGAAAACGTCCAGCGAGCAGAAGATTGGATTAGGATTGCATCAGCAAAAGGAGCCCAACTCATCTTGCTACCTGAACTTTTCGAATCACCCTACTTCTGCAAAGAGCAGCGCTCTGTACATTTTGATCGTGCACATCCGGTAAAACAGCACCCAACACTTCTCAGGATGCAGCAGCTTGCTCGTGAATTGGCTGTGGTTCTGCCAGTTAGCTTTTTTGAGCAGGCTGGTCCAGTATTTTTCAATTCCTTGGCAATGATTGATGCTGATGGTGAGTTGTTGGGCCTGTATCGTAAATCGCATATTCCTGATGGACCAGGCTACCAAGAGAAGTTCTACTTCTCACCTGGGGATACAGGTTTTTGTGTTTGGATGACTAAATATGGATGTGTTGGGGTCGGTATTTGTTGGGATCAGTGGTTTCCGGAAGCTGCGCGCTGCATGGTGCTCAAAGGGGCTGAGATCTTGCTCTATCCAACAGCGATTGGTTCTGAACCCTTAGCTCCAGAATGGGACTCCCAAGCGCACTGGATGCGCGTTATGCAAGGCCATGCAGCAGCCAATATGGTCCCTGTGATCGCAGCAAATCGAGTTGGGGTAGAAACTGGAGAAGAGTATACACTTAGTTTTTATGGATCCTCATTTATTGCGGGTTCAATGGGTGAACTTCTACAGACCGCACCAAGAGATGAGGAAGCTATCTTGTTACAGTCGTTTGATCTGGAAACGCTCAGAATACAACGACAAAGCTGGGGTGTTTTTCGTGACCGCAGACCAGACCTGTATGAACCAATTCTGAGCTTGGAAGGAGGGGTGAAGCAACACTCTTAAATCTCTTCGAGAACGAAATGATCTTGAATTTGAAGGGTGTTCTCATAGCTTACTAATTTTGTGATCTTATAATTTGGATTAAAACTTTCGGCGTTGGTGTCTAAGCATTGTTGAGTTTATGGATGAGTAACTTCAAAGAAATTTCTAACATCCTTTTGGATTTACTCTAGCACAACGTTCTCCGGTGCAATTGGGCCAGGCAATGCCTGAAACGACAATTGAGTGATTCGATCTGAGTAGTGAATGTCTTGCCTTGGGGATGCAAAGCTGTAGGGATCAGATGTTCATAGGTTTTGAGAAAGTCTGTGCCATAGCCCATGGTCGGCAAGCCCTTCCATTGCTTGAAAAGCTCTCTAGCCGTCTTGATCGATCTGCTGCCACAGACAAAGCCAAGCACTTTGCCAAAAGTAGAATCCATCGCTATCCAGATCCAGCATTTTGATTTTTTTAGTGACAAAACTGCAGAGTTCATCGACCTCAATCAAGGAGCAGGCCTTCGTCTTGGGTTGGTTGATTGGTAACTGCCCAGCAGCCTGGACAAGCCAGCGGGAGAGAGTTTTGTGATGCACCCTGAGGATTCTGCCAATGGCTCTGAGCCCCAATCCTTCGAGGTATAGCTTTTGAGCCTGTTCTTTGAGGGCGGGGGAGTCTTGCCTCTGCGCAGTGTCTGAAAGATTCGTTGACAAGCTTGGCAGCGGTAACGTTGAGCCCCTCGATTTTTACCAAAGAGGATGTAGTCTGGATGAGCACAGTGAGGACATTGCATTGTTAGATCTCCAAATCTCGGAGATAACTTCATTTGTCCAAACTACGCAATTGCTCCAACGCCAAAATATCGGCTCTCTCACAGAAGGATCTAAGGAGTTGGTATGTGGAAAATATTGTTTGCGCTAACACTGGTCTTATCGGCAACTGGTTTTTTTCTAGTTTGGCAGGAACAAGGTTCGTCGCGAGCAGCCAATAAAATGGGTGGTCCAAAAACCTTACTAGATGAACTAAAGGTTGAGGGGTTGGTGACACTGCGGATCAGCACTGTGGATCAAGACTTTGAATTGAGGCAAGTCGATGGGACATGGCGAGTTGGGGAATCGGACAGGCCTGCTGAGAGTCAACAGGTTCGCAAATTACTACTGGCTCTGTTGGAAACTAAAGTAGGGGACGTAGTGACCAGTAATCCTGAGCGACATCCTCGACTGGAATTAGTTGATCCGGAAGCTGGAGGTAACGGCACTGCAAAGCGTCTGGAGTTGATAGATCAGCAGCAACGATCGGTGCTACAACTTTTGATTGGAAAGCCAAGAGAACAGGGTGACGGGCAATACATCCGGTTTTTTGGTGAGGAAACGGCTTTTCTAATTGCAGAGCAACTCCCCCTTGAGGGTTCAGAAGTCGGCTGGATGCAGAAAAATCTCTTCTCTTTGGATGATGCTTCCATTCAAGTCCTAAAAATCGAAACACCAGGGGGTGTTGAATACAGCTTGGAACATGACGCAGAAGCTACTGATAATTGGAAGCTGTCAGATCAGCAAGCTGTAGAACAACTCAACACTTCTATGTTAGAACGGATGGCTAGTGCTTTGCGCAGTCTAGAGTTTGATGCTTTGAAGTCCGTTAAAACTCCTCCTGAAGAAGTTGGCCGCAATGAGATCTTTCAAGTCACAGGAACTTTTAGCGACGGTAGAGTTCTGAAGATGTCGATAGGTGCAACAGAGGTTGCTGAACAGCATTGGATCAGTCTTGTGTTAAGGAGCAACAGCGATAATCAAACGATGAATCAGGAAATAGAGCTGCTGAATCAGCAGACGGAGCCATGGATTTTTGCAATCTCTGCCTATTCGATTCAAGCTTTGTTGAAAGATCGCTCTGCTTTGTTGGAGCAGAAGTAGTGGCACTGCAGATGATAGAGGGCCATACGGAACTGAGCTTCCAATATGCTCGAGTCAATGGTCAAGAAGAGACTCTGTTAGAATTTTTACTCCGGCGCTTTCGTTACTATGGTCCAAAGGAGTGGGGAGATCATATTAAATCCGGCCATCTATTGGTGGATGGTCAGCAAGGGAAGGCAGGACAAAAGCTGCGAAACAACCAACGGGTGGTCTATCTACGTCCTGATTCGCTTGAACCTTCTGTGGATGCCGATTATCAGGTGCTCTTTGAAGATGAGTGGCTAATCGGTTTGAATAAGTCTGGAGACCTTCCAACCAGCCCTTCAGGTAGGTACTTCAAGAATACACTCATGCACCTTGTTCGCGAGCGCTTTGGTTGGCAGAAACTCTATACGATCCATCGTCTAGATCGAGAGACCAGCGGAGTCGTATTATTTGCCAAGACTCATCAAATGGCTCAGCAGATGGCGGCTTTGTTCCGTGATAAGCAAATCCGCAAGGAATACCGTGCAGTCGTCACCGGTTCATTACCCGAGGAAGAAATGCTGATCTCGAAACCTATTGGGCCAGACCTATCTAGCTCCATTCGGATTAAGCAATCGGTTTGTGAGGACGGAAAACCAAGTGAGACACGCTTTCGCCAGTTACAAACTATTGGAGGGTGTGCTTACCTGAAAATTCATCCGATGACCGGGCGGACCCACCAGATTCGTGTACATGCGGCAGCTAGTGGATTCCCAATTGTTGGAGACAAGCTTTATGGACTGCCAGAGAAAGATTTTTTGCGTTGGCTGGAAGAAGGAGAAGCTTTTCTAAAAGCTAGGAACTTACCGAACCGCCACCTCTTGCACGCCCACCAGATTGATTTCGTTCATCCCCAAACAAATCAGCAGATTTGCCTGTTGGCATCAGATGAAAAAATGCTTCTTCATCTTCCTGCCGAGGAAGAACTAAGCCACTAAACACCCTTTGAGGTAGTATGCCAAATGTTCGTGAGATTGCTCAGTATTGGGCAGAGACCAATTGCTTTGATGAACCGACGCGTGAAGAAGCAAAACTATTGCTGGAAACAGCAACAGAAGAAGAGTTGATGGATCGTTTCGGGACAACCTTGGAGTTTGGTACAGGTGGTCTGCGTGGGGTAATGGGAGTTGGTCTGAACAGGATGAACCGTTACACCGTTATGCAGGCTACAGAAGGTTTGGCTCGCTACATTGAGAAGCGCCAAGAAATAGATGCATCAGGAGTTGTGATTGGCTTTGATTCGCGAAACAATTCAGAGGTGTTCGCCCGTGCTGCAGCTGAGGTTTTGGCTAAGCACGGTATCCAAGTTTATCTATTTCGTGATATCGTTCCTACACCGATGGTCTCTTATGCCTTGCTGCAAAAAAAAGCAGTAGCAGCGATCATCCTGACCGCCAGTCATAACCCACCTGAATACAATGGCTACAAAGTGTACTGGAAACATGGGGGTCAGATTATCCCACCAGATGATGAGATGATTATCGATGAGGTCCGTAGTGTAGACGACATTGCGGAGATTCCTCAGATGGATTTCGAAGAAGCTTTACAGCAAGGTCGTATTGAGTGGATTGAAGATGACATTGATCTGGAATATCTAGAAAATTTGCTTCCACTGAGTTTCGGTAAGCCGTCTCAGAACGAGCAGTTGGGAGTGATCTACACCCCGCTTCATGGAACTGGAGGCCGGCTTGTTCCACGCTTGCTGAAGGAACGTGGTTTCACCAACGTGCACTGCGTTGCGAGTCAAATGATTCCTGATGGAAACTTCTCAACAGTACTTTCTCCAAACCCTGAGGATGCAGCGGCCTATGAACTACCAATGGCGGAAGCTCAGGAGGAACATCAGCTAATTCTTGCCAACGATCCCGATGCTGATCGCCTTGGCGTGATGGTTCGGAATAATAAAGAGGAATGGGTTCGGCTGAATGGGAATCAGATCGGTGCTCTCTTACTAGATTTTGTACTTGGGGTTCTGCAAGAGAGTGGAAAGCTGCCAGAGAATGGTCTCTACATCGGATCGATCGTGACATCTCCTCTGGGTAAGCGTATTGCTGAACACTATGGTTTGGCCGTGAAAGAAGTTCTCACAGGTTTCAAATGGATTTGGTCTGTGGCTCTCCAGGCAGAATCGGAAGGCCAGAAATTCCTCTTCGGAATGGAGGAGAGTCATGGTTATTTGATGGGAAATCACACAGGGGATAAGGATGGTGTCTGGGCTGCGATGGCTTTTGCAGAAATGGTAGCCTCACTCAAGGCTCAGGGTAGTGGTCCAATCCAGCGCTTGGAAGAATTGTATCAGCAATATGGCTTTCATCTGGACTCTCTGCACAATCGAAATTTTCGTGGTCTTGAGGGCAAGCAACAAATGGAAGTGACACTTTCACAACTCCGTGAGAACCCACCAGAGCGGCTGGCAGGCTTGGAAGTCGAACGGATCATCGATCTACTTACTGACCAAGTGTGTATTCCTGGAAGTCCTGAGATACAGGTTGGACCCGGCTTACCAAGGTCGAATGTGATTATTCTGGAACTGGAGCAGAGCGCACGAGTAATCGTTCGTCCATCAGGTACAGAGCCAAAAGTAAAATACTATTTCAATTTGAGTGGAGAGAGAGAAGAGCTGCAAGAAAGATTGGCCCAGCTTAAAGCATCACTGGGTCTTAGTACATGAGACTCTTCCTCTTTTTGCTGATAGCAGTAGGCCTTTGGTCTCAAGGATTACAGGCTCAGGGTGTGGTTTCAGAACGTGGTCAGGCTGCTGTTCGAGTTTACAATGAAAATTATGTCAGAGCTCGCGAGTCGGCGATTGCAATTGCCAAGAAAGATATTCTGACCCGAACGATGACTCAATTTCTGAAACCTGAAGAC
>Ga0233439_10002648_pt1:0-7500 | contig 19823 bp, 16 predicted proteins | sample SI_123_September_6_FD_182713 | JGI IMG/M metagenome (GOLD analysis project Ga0233439, IMG submission 182713) | Seawater microbial communities from Saanich Inlet, British Columbia, Canada - SI_123_September2016_100_MG | ecosystem: Environmental > Aquatic > Marine > Inlet | place: Canada... | reverse complement strand
ATATATTTAGGTATAGCCTCGAGACAGGCTGCCGGAGGTAGAGCACTGATTGGACTAGGGGGCCTACCAGCCTACCAAACCCAGTCAAACTCCGAATGCCGGCAAGTCATTTCTCGGGAGTCAGACGGCGTGAGCTAACTTTCGTCGTCGAAAGGGAAACAACCCAGACCGCCAGCTAAGGCCCCCAAGTATCAGTTAAGTGTGAAAGGATGTGGGAGCGCCCAGACAACCAGGAAGTTAGCTTAGAAGCAGCTATCTTTTAAAGAAAGCGTAATAGCTCACTGGTCAAGCGAACCTGCGCCGAAAATATAACGGGGCTCAAACTGATCGCCGAAGCTGCGGAATCAATATGATTGGTAGGGGAGCTTTCCCTGGGCGGTGAAGCTGGATCGTAAGGGCCAGTGGAGCGCAGGGAAGTGAGGATGTTGGCATGAGTAACGAAAATGCGGGCGAGAAACCCGCACGCCGAAAGTCCAAGGGTTCCCGTGGCCATGTTAATCAGCCCGGGGTTAGTCGGCCCCTAAGGCGAGGCCGAAAGGCGTAGTCGATGGGAAACAGGCTAATATTCCTGTACTGAAAGTTGCGCGCGATGGAGGGACGCAGCAGGATAGGTCAGCCGGGTGACGGATATCCCGGTTTAAGGTCGTAGTCGGTCTGCTTAGGTAAATCCGGGCAGGCAACGACGAGAGCTGATGACGAGAGGTTCGCCTCACAAAGTGATTGATTCCACACTGCCAAGAAAAGCTTCTAAGTATAGTAACTTTCAACCGTACCCCAAACCGACACAGGTGGACTGGTAGAGAATACCAAGGCGCTTGAGTGATATCACGTTAAGGAACTCTGCAAAATAGCTCCGTATCTTCGGTAGAAGGAGTGCCTCCAGTATGTGAATGGGCTTGCCCCAAGAGCAGACAGAGGCCGCAGTGAAAGGGCCCAGGCGACTGTTTAGCAAAAACATAGCACTCTGCTAAATCGCAAGATGACGTATAGGGTGTGACGCCTGCCCGGTGCCGGAAGGTTAAGAGGAGGAGTCAGCGCAAGCGAAGCTGCGAATCGAAGCCCCGGTAAACGGCGGCCGTAACTATAACGGTCCTAAGGTAGCGAAATTCCTTGTCGGGTAAGTTCCGACCTGCACGAATGGCGTAACGATCTGGGCACTGTCTCAACGTGATACTCAGTGAAATTGAAACAGCGGTGAAGATACCGTTAACCCGCAGCAAGACGGAAAGACCCCGTGAACCTTTACTATAGCTTGGCAGTGAATCTCGGATGAGCTTGTGTAGGATAGGTGGTAGACTTTGAAGGACCAACGCTAGTTGGTCTGGAGTCGCCCTTGAAATACCACCCTGGCTTGTCTGGGCTTCTAACCCGGATCCATTAGCTGGATCGGGGACCCTGTCTGGTGGGTAGTTTGACTGGGGCGGTCGCCTCCTAAAGCGTAACGGAGGCGCGCAAAGGTTCCCTCAGAACGATTGGAAACCGTTCGCAGAGCGTAAAGGCATAAGGGAGCCTGACTGCAAGAGAGACATCTCAAGCAGGGACGAAAGTCGGTCTTAGTGATCCGGTGGTCCCGTGTGGAAGGGCCATCGCTCAACGGATAAAAGGTACTCCGGGGATAACAGGCTAATCGCGCCCAAGAGTTCATATCGACGGCGCGGTTTGGCACCTCGATGTCGGCTCATCGCATCCTGGGGCTGAAGCAGGTCCCAAGGGTATGGCTGTTCGCCATTTAAAGCGGTACGCGAGCTGGGTTCAGAACGTCGTGAGACAGTTCGGTCCCTATCTGTTGTGGGCGTAGGAGATTTGAGAGGAGCTGCTCTTAGTACGAGAGGACCGGAGTGGACGAACCTCTAGTGTTCCGGTTGTCGCGCCAGCGGCACCGCCGGGTAGCTACGTTCGGAAGAGATAACCGCTGAAAGCATCTAAGCGGGAAACTCCCCTCAAGAGAGATCTCCCGGGCATTTATGCCCCTTAAGGTCACAGAAAGACTATCTGTTTGATAGGCTGGAAATGGAAGCATGGTAACATGCGCAGTTGACCAGTACTAATCGACCGTGCGATTTGACTTCTCCCTTCCTTCTTCGTGTCCTCAACCCTCTTCTCTCGTCCAACGTTTGAGTTTGGTGTCTATAGCCAGGGGGAGACACCTGTTACCATCCCGAACACAGTAGTTAAGACTCTGAACGCCTATGGTACTGCCGAGGTTACTCGGTGGGAGAGTCGGTCGATGCCAAACTCAATCGCTGGATGGGGAAACAATATCTTCGAATTTTCAGGCGCGTAGCTCAGTGGGAGAGCACTACCTCGACACGGTAGGGGTCGTCGGTTCAATCCCGACCGTGCCTACCAAATCATCTAACTTTGCTGGAGGCGACCATAGGCATCCGTAGATCGAAAGCTCCAAACAAGCAGGATGACTCAATACGAGTCAATGATCAGATCACCGCTCAGCGGATTAGATTGATTGACGGAGAAGGTGGACAGGTTGGAGTAATTACAGTTTCCGATGCCCTCACCAGAGCTCAGTCGGATGGACTTGATCTAGTTGAGGTTTCTCCCAAAGCGGATCCCCCTGTTTGCCGGTTGATGGATTATGGGAAATTCAAATACCAGCAAAGTAAAAGGCAACATGCCGCCAAGGTCCATCAGAAAGTAATACATCTTAAGGAAGTAAAACTCCGACCAAAAATTGAAGATCATGACCTACAGTTTAAGGTGCGAAACGCTCTTCGCTTCCTTGAAGAGGGTGACAAGGTGAAAGTTAATGTTGTTTTCATGGGTCGGGAGATGGCCCACAAAGATTTGGGCTTGGTTCTTATCGAGCGGTTCCTAAGCATGATTGGTGAGAACGGGATTGTTGAGCAACCTGTCCGTAACGAGGGACGCTCAATGTTCATGATTCTCGCCCCATCAAAGAAGAAGTAATATGGCTGGTTACAAAATGAAAACCCACAAGGGTGGGGCAAAACGATTCAGGATGACGGGATCTGGAAAGTTCAAACGAAAGAAAGCCTACTTGCGTCATGGCATGCGTAAGCGAAGCAACGATGCTAAGCGCAGCCTTCGACAAAAAGGGTATGTTGAGGGTAGCGATCATCAATCAGTCGCTGCATTGCTTCCGTACGCTTAAAGGATTCTAATCAATGGCACGAATTAAAAGAGCAGTACACGCTCGCAAGAAAAAAAGCGCGTATTTTAAAGCCGCTAAAGGCTACCGAGGTGGACGCGGTCGCCTATGGCGGACTGTTAAAGATGCTGTAGAACGTTCTAGAGAATATTCATATCGTGACCGCAAAGTTCGGAAGCGCGATTACAGACAATTGTGGATCATGAGGATTAACGCTGCTGTTCGTGAACATGGTTTGAGTTATAGTGTGTTTATGCACAGTTTGAGAAGCGCAGGTATCGAGCTTGATCGGAAATCACTCGCTGATCTTGCTTACGAGAACCCTGCGGAATTCGCGAAACTTGTACAACAAGTGTATCAAAAAGCTTCCGCCTGATTCCTTCGGGAGTCAACCGACTCCCATCACTTCCCGTCTGCCTCTCCTGCCAATATTTTTTCCACTTCAATATGATCAAGTGGGGTCCAAGTACCGGTATGCTTGCCTTCAGGATCTCTTTCTAATCTCTCCGATACTTCTTCTAATAATAACTTTGAGTAGTTCATGTCCATGACTTCTTCCATGAATTTGGAATGAATGACTAGTTGCTTCGGATAAACTCCGAGCAGAATTTAGATCCAGAAGGTAATTGAACAACCAGGGAGTTTTTTGAAAAATTCTAACAACTTGGTTCACCAATAATGGGCGGCGATGCAAAAGCAGAGTGAGCCGAGTGATCCAATAGTAGCTTCTCATCAAGGCAGGTAGTTGGTTGGAGTAATCAATCACCAACTCATCTAACCTTGGTTTCCCTTTCTGCTTTTCTAGTATTCGATCCATCAGCAAAGTTTGTTCCATGGCATTACTGATTCCTTCTCCTGTGATTGCATCCAAATATCCTGCCGCATCTCCCACCAATACTACTTTCCCAGTTCCAGTTCGTTTCACCGTTTGATGAAGCGGACCTATTCCAATTAATTGATCAATAGCTACGCTCAAAAGCAATTTTGGTCCTAAATTACTGAATACTTGTAATATTTCTTTTAAAGAAATCGGCTTTTGCCAGCTTGACATCAACTTTCGGTTACTTAGAACAGCAACGCCAACAGTATTCGGGGATACAGGTGTGACGTAGGCCTCCATATCCTTTGACCAGTGGACCTCTACCAAATTGGTCCATGGTGTAATTTTATAATGCTGCCTCAAGCCCCAACGCTTTAGTTTGGAGGGGGAGCCATTTAGTCCAGCCCATCTTCTGATAGAGGAGTGTAATCCGTCTGCAGCGATCAGTAAGTTTGGTCTCAGGGTTTGGCAATTAAAATGAACGATTGGTTGTTCTGCTGAGCCTTCCACTGTAGCAACAGTGTTTTGAATGATTTTGATTCCCGGCTCTTGTTCAACGGCCTGACTTAGTAGTTTTGAAAGTTCAGAGCGTTCAATCCCCCAACCATCGCCTTTACTAAAATGGCCTGATGTGCACTCACCGTTCGGAGCAATATATCGAATACCCGAAAACTTTTGGTATTGCATTTTGTTAATCAGTTCCTGAGGAACCAGGCGCTTCAGGGAACCAACTCCGCCTGGCATCAACCCTTCTCCACAGGCTTTGATCACAGGAAAAGTGCGCTTCTCAACAACAGTTGTGTCAAAGCCCCTTCTCGCACTTATCAATGCTGCCGACAGTCCTGCTGGGCCCCCACCAATGACAACTATCTCTGACATCAGGTTTCTCTTTCTATTTGCTGGTCTGCTCTGAGGTTTTGGAAATTAACAAAAAAACTTATCGTTTCTAAACATTACTCCCCTAAGTTGCTGGTAATGCAAACTCTTCATGAGGGAGTCATGGCTGATGAAGGAATATTACCGAGCCATTTTTATTTCAGATATTCATCTTGGGACCAAGGGTACACAAGCCAACCAACTCTGTAATTTCTTGAAATACAATGACTGTGATCAACTCTACCTGGTTGGAGACATCATTGATGTCTGGAAACTGACGCGCAAGGTCTATTGGCCACAGGAACACTCCAACGTGATTCGCCGTGTTTTAACAATGGCCAAACGGGGTACCAAAGTACACTACATTCTAGGAAATCATGATGAAGTCCTCCGCAACTGGCTCAGTTTTGATATGAGGTTTGGCAATATAGAAATGACAAATGAATGTGTACATCAAAGTAAAAGAGGGCAGCGCTATCTTGTCATTCATGGTGATCTTTTTGATCGAATTGATTCCTTCAATACGTGGCTTTACGCATTAGGAGACCACGCCTACGATGTAGCTTTATTTCTTAATCGTTGGATCAACATCATCCGTCGGTCGATTGGCTTTGCGTATTGGCCACTTAGTAGAATCTTAAAAGCACAGGTTAAGCGGGCAACTAACTTTGTCTTCAAGTTTGAATCGAATGTTGCCACCTACTGCGAAAAGCAAGGTTACGATGGGGTGATTTGTGGGCACATCCATACACCTGAAATTCGTAAAATTGGCAACGTGGTTTACATGAACGATGGCGACTGGGTGGAATCGTGTACAGCGTTGGTAGAAACTCAAGATGGAGAGTTTAGAATTATTGATTGGCACCATCATGATGATGATGTCATTTCCGAAGCGATGACAAATCTGAAGAACCAGGAAAAAGAAAAGAGTCGAGAAGCCATTCCTCAGTGAGGTTCGTTAAGCTATTCATTTTAAAGGAAAGGCATACACCCCATGCGTTTCGCCCTAGTGAGCGACGCCTGGCACCCCCGGGTCAACGGAGTCGTCCGTTCTCTATCGACAATGGTTGAAATTGGCAGAGCCAAAAATCACGAGGTTCTGGTGATTCAACCGCAAGGTTATTCGACATTCCCACTTCCAAGTTATCCTGAAATACGCCTGGCAGCAACGCCTTGGAAAATGATGAAGACATTGAGGGAATTGTCTCCTGATGCAGTTCACATTGCTACCGAAGGATCTTTGGGGATATTCGCTAGAATTTGGTTGAATCACCTGAAGATTCCGTTCACCACAAGCCACCAAACTCGCTTTCCTGAGTATGTTCAAGAACGACTGCCCATCCCGCTGTCCTGGGGATACAGCTTTTTAAGGTGGTTTCATGGGGCCGCGGAAAGGGTGATGGTGCCAACTCCTACGATGGAGCAGCTGCTCCATCAGCACAGGTTTCACCAAAAGACGGTTATCTGGAACAGAGGATTCAACCATGAACTCTTCCGACCACGTTCCCAGGAAGATTCCTATGGTCCGCGTCCTTTTTAGCTTTGCACAGGCCGAGTAGCTGTCGAAAAAAATATTGAGGCTTTCCTCAGGCTTGATTTGCCGGGCACTAAAATCATTGTGGGTGATGGCCCAGCCCGAGTATCAATGCAGAGAAAGTATTCCGAGGCTGTTTGGCTCGGTTACAAATTTGGAGAGGAATTGGCTAAACTCTATGCTGATAGTGATGTTTTTGTGTTTGCTTCCAAGGAAGCCAACTAGAGAAAGTTTTGCGATAAGTCCAGTTAATAATTATGATGTCACTTTGTGGAAGAGTTGGCATTTACAGTCAGTAATCGCCATGTGTTTTTATCTCCGAAATGATCAATTTAAATTACAGATGCAACTGATTCTTAAATTATTGTCTTTTATTTTTTTGGTGGTTTTCTCAGCTGGAGTCAGTCCTGCAGCTCAGATCAAGCTTGGACAAGTTCTACCAGGAGTTAGCCTAACCGAATTTGGGAAACTCAATCTGGAGGGAGAGCAAATCAACTATGTGCCATGGAACAGCAGAGAGCTTCGTGGGAAGGTATTCACCATTTACCATCTGGCAGGAACTCGCTCAGCGGCTTCCCTGAATGACGCCTTCATTGATCGACTTTTAGAGGAACAGTTTGACCTGCTCCCGGGGAATCCCCATCAAACCTTCAACATTATCAATTTGGGCGATGCCATGTTTGGCACTTCCGGTATCGTTCAGCGAACTGTGGAAGACCGTAAGCGAAAATATGTGGTTCCCGGCTTTGCACTGGATAAGGAGGGAGTGATTCGCAATGCGTGGAGTTTAGCTCCAGATAGTTCGGCTGTGATCATTCTCAATAGATCTGGAAAAGTAGTTTTCTTCAAAGATGGACAGCTCAGCCAAGCAGAAATTGATCAGGCTATTCAGATGATCAAACAAAATCTCTAGCTGACTTTTCTCTAACATAAATCTCATTGATGGCTAACACTCATCAGGCAGAATGATACTAATAATTTTTGCCATTGATGAGGAACAAGGATGGTTCGCAAGCCAACACAAACCAAAATTGAAGGCCCTTTGGTCGGCCTAGGTGAGATCCTTCCAAATCCGCTCAAAAGACTGGCTCCCGAATTAGAAGTTCTGACTGGGATAAATCGCTTGAATAGAGAATATCAGCA
>Ga0233439_10002645_pt1 | contig 19860 bp, 15 predicted proteins | sample SI_123_September_6_FD_182713 | JGI IMG/M metagenome (GOLD analysis project Ga0233439, IMG submission 182713) | Seawater microbial communities from Saanich Inlet, British Columbia, Canada - SI_123_September2016_100_MG | ecosystem: Environmental > Aquatic > Marine > Inlet | place: Canada: British... | reverse complement strand
ATCTCAGTTTTACGAATGATAATATTTTTTTTTATATATGCTAATAGCTTTTGCCTGATTTGGAGTCCATAAATCATTTGATATTGCTTTCGAAATAATAAGACCATGATCACCCCTCAATCGTCCGATGATTTCTGTAACTTCGTGCTTATAATTCGGCACTATCGATTGAGTATTAATTTTATTCCCAAACTCCGAATCACCATAGAAATCTATTCTTTTTACTTTTTTCTAAGTTGATTACCCTTCCAACCTGATTGGCTAACCTTTTATACGTCTCTGACTTTCTAGGCACTCAGTTTTTTTTAATTTTTTGCTATGCTATAATCTCTAGCCTGATGCGCTTTCCTAACCGTACACTACTAGGAAAATCAGGGTTTTGTTGATAATGACAGGAGTTAAACTATGGGTTTGAAATTTAACCGGAAAAAACCACGTAACTACCTCAATTCTTTGATATATAAATTAAGCAAAATTCCGCTTGTTCCAGATAAAATAAAATTTAGATTCTTCTCTGACCTGAGCTGGATTTTTACCAGGTTAGCTCATGAATATGGCATGGTGTTGACCGTGAAAAGTTTGGATGCTGACTTGCACCCTATGCAAAAGGCACAGTATGATTTTTTGAAAGATAAAATATCAAAGGAAGATGTTTTACTTGATTTTGGATGTGGTTCGGGCAATAACACGCATCGGTTAGCCAAAATATGCAAATCAGTTACAGGTGTTGACCATGATTCTGATAAAATTCGCTTTGCTAATGAAAATTTTGCGGCTGAAAATGTTAAGTTTGTTTGTAATGATGCTGTTGAGTTTCTAAAGTCAAGCAAGCAGAAATATGACGTATTAGTCTGTGCAAATAATCTGGAGCATTTGGATGACCCGGAAGGCTTGATTCAAGATTTGAAAAAGTATTTTTCCTATGCGTATATTGAGGTTCCTGACCTTGATGCCTCCTACCTCAATCAAGCCAAGACCTTATTAGGGATCCAATTAAACTATATGGATGATGACCATGTTTCTGAATTCGTTAGAGAGGACATGTATCAATTATTTGCGAAGCAGGGTTTGAAAATTATTGAGTCTGAATATAGGTTTGGTGCTATGAAGTATTGGGTAGAAGTGTGAGGTCAGGTTTTGCAGTTCGCTAAATGGGGTGAGGTGAGCTATGTAAAATAGCTTTACTACAATATTAGGTCTTTCTTCTTTTAATATTCAACCAATTCCTCTGAAAAATTTATTCTTATTACTAGAAGATTTAAGTAACTTTAACTTATTAGATATGAGCTTATGGATCGATTACTACATATATTAAGAAAAGTAGGAAAAGAGGGGTGGACGTGGTTGTTTTCGAGAATTCTGTTTGAGATAAAATGTTCCAGAGTAACGGCATTTGTGTGCGCGGTTTTCCAGAAAAAGGAGTCTAAGTCTGACGAACTCTTTGCTGTGTATGATCTGAATGTTCAGTCACCCTCATTTAATCTGGTGCAGTTTTTAATATGTGCAGAGCATTATTGTATTAAAAAGGGGTACAAGAATTATTCTGTGGTGATAGTGCCAAAGGAGCTAAACCCTGCTTTGGAATGGAAGGAGTTGACAGAATCTTATGGTGAGGATGCAATAAATTACCGAACCATTAATTTGTTGAGTTCCCTTGCGTCACTAAGCCCCAGATGTAATGGTGTCCTCTCTTTTGCTACTCGAAAAGCCGCGAGAAAATTGACTTCTAAAGCAAATGTTTTTCCTGAAGGTTACGGTTTTTCAACTGTGGGTGGATTTGATAACAGAGAAGTGACAAGGATTTTGCTCAAAGAAGGGGTTGTCTGTGAATTTGCGGTGCCAAAACATATTCCTGCTTTTATGGATAAGTGGCAATTTTTCAGCTCTAAAGATACTAAAATTGTTACGATTACTATAAGAAATTCGAAATTTGACCCGGTCAGGAATAGTAATGTTCCTGAGTGGGTGCGGTTTGCCGAGTATGTGGAAAGCTTGGGTTATAAACCAATTATAATACCGGATGCTGATCAGCCATTCGATAGGGATGGCCTACCTCCAAGATTTACTGACATTGGGCTTGCCGCAACCTATAATATGAGTATCAGATTGTATCTTTATCAGAAAGCATTTGTTAATTGTTATGTTCCCAATGGTCCGGGAATATTTGCTATTTACTCAACAAATATTAATTATATTTATATGAAAGCTTGGCTGGAGGGCTCATGTATTTCTCCATCAAACGTAACCGATTACGATTGGATAGATCCTGTTAAGTTAAGGCCGTATTGGGGGAATGATCTTCAGATGTTTAATGGTGATGTTGACACTTTTGACAATATTAAGAAACACTTTGATGAATTTTGTGTTCGGTTTAACAAGAAATATGACAAGGTCCCGTCCTGATAAGTCTGTTGGAAAAGGAAAATATGGTGATTTCTTTTCTCCTTGGACAAATGTTGAGCTTTTGCTAACCCGTTGAACTTGATGAGAATGTGGGTGCGGAGTTTTTTAGAAAAACTTTTGCGTTATTAGCTCTTGAGCATAATCTGTAAATCCACCATGAATATTTTTAGTTGAATTCCCTCATGCAGAATCCAGAAATTGTTGCGGAGATAAAAAGGAAGGCGGGGCCAGGGAGGCGAATTGTTTTCGTTTCGGGTAATTTTAATACCATTCATCCTGGACATTTTCGTTTGCTGAGATTTGCAGATGAGTGTGGTGATTTTCTTGTTGTTGGTGTCACTGATGACAATGCTGCTGGCGTGTTAGTTCCCGCTGATTTGAGACTTGAAGCGGTAAGGTCTATCAGCTATGTAGATTACTCGTTCACTATGAGTGAACCACCAGAACAGCTTATTAAATTGTTGGAGCCATCTATCGTGGTTAAAGGGCAGGAACATGAGGTGCATAGTAACCCTGAGCAAGATGCGGTTGATAGCTACGGAGGTAAATTATTATTCAGTTCCGGAGAAATGCGATTTTCGTGTGTTGATCTGCTCAGGCGGGAAATGCTAGAAGCGAATTTGTCATCCATTGTTCGGCCAAAAGAATTTACCGAACGACACGGATTTTCCATGGCCGACCTGCGTGAGGTAATGGAAAAATTCAAAGGCTTTCGTGTCACCGTTTTGGGTGATTTAATCGTGGATGAATATATTTCCTGTGATGCTCTGGGTATGTCTCAGGAGGACCCAACGCTGGTCGTTACTCCCATTCAGCAAGAAAAATTTTTAGGTGGGGCTGCTATCGTTGCGGCTCATGCCCATAGTCTGGGAGCGGATGTGAACTATTTTTCCATTTCAGGCAAAGATTCTTCTGCTGAGTTTGCGAGGGAAAAATTGAATGAGTGGGGGGTGGTGGCAGAGGTGTTTGAGGATGATAGTCGACCAACCACTCTTAAACAACGTTTTCGTGCAGACGGCAAGACTCTGCTTCGTGTTAGCCACTTACGACAACATGATATCAGCCAACAAATCGTGCGTAAATTTGTAGCCGCAGTAAAAGTTGCTTTGTCGAAATCGGATCTTGTTATTTTTTCCGATTTTAATTATGGATGTTTGCCGCAACCTTTGGTAAATGAAGTTTCGGATGTTTGCAGGAAAAATAATATTTTTATGGTTGCCGACAGCCAATCTTCTTCTCAGGTGGGGGATGTCTCACGTTTTAAAGATGCGTTGTTGTTAACGCCTACTGAACGCGAAGCACGACTCGCAGTGCGTGATTTTAATTCTGGACTGGTTGTTCTTGCCGAAAAGCTTCGTGAGAAAACTAATGCCAAGAATATTATTCTGACGTTGGGATCTGAAGGTGTGATTGCTCATGCAACTTCTGCAAATACAGGAACATGGCTTACTGACCGCTTGCCAGCCTTTAATACTGCTCCGAAAGATTCTGCAGGTGCAGGAGATAGCTTGCTGGCCTGTTGCTCAATGTCGATGGCAGTGGGCACAGATATATGGAAAAGCATGTATCTAGGTTCTATTGCCGCTGCTTGCCAGGTGAGCCGAGTCGGAAACATTCCTTTATCACCTCAGGATGTCAAATTGGAACTGGCTGACTAAACTATGCGAGCACTCCTTCTGGCGGCAGGCTTGGGTACGCGTTTGCGTCCTATCACAAATTCAATTCCTAAGTGCCTTGTCGAAATAAATGGTAGACCACTGTTGGACTATTGGATTGAGTTGCTCTGTAATGGTGGTATTAACGAGATTCTGATTAATCTTCATTGCTTTCCAGATATCGTTAGAGACTATTTAGAAAGAAGCAATTATCCTGTGAAAATAACTGTAGCCTATGAGGAAAAATTGTTGGGAACGGGAGGAACATTGCTGAAGAATAGAGAGTTTTTTCAGCGTAAATCCTTAATGCTTATTCATGCAGATAACTTATCTATGTTCAGCGTTAATGCATTTATGCATAAATACGAAAATAGAGAAAAAAATGTTGAAATATCGATGATGACTTTTAATGCTTCGGAGCCGGAAGCATGTGGTATTGTTGAGCTTGACGGGCAGGGAATTGTTACAGCGTTTCATGAAAAATTAGAAAACCCCCCCGGAAACTTAGCCAATGGTGCGGTATATATATTGTCCCCATCGGTTTTGGATTTTCTAGTCAGCCTTGGAAAAGAAGTGATAGACTTTAGTACGGAAGTCTTGCCTCATTATATGGGACGTATCAACATATTTCACAATAATGTTTACCATAGAGATATTGGTACCGTTGAAAGTCTGATGGTTGCTCGGAGTGAGTTCCCAGCTATCTATGCTAACGGGATTCCTCCTAAGCATTCTTAGAGATGGTAATTTATAATTATGATGATGAATTGGGTCAGAAATAATTATTTTGGCTAGGTTGTATGAATTACGGATTGTAAGAATTAGAACAAATTGTAATTAATCTAAAACAACTAGTTGGCAACTCACTACCCTCCTTAATCTAGAAAAATCTCACCTCAATTTCATTCTAAAACTGCCATGATAAATTGATAGACCAGTTTGGAAAATTGAATTCAAAGCTTTCCTTTTAGAGCCAATACGTTTATGGGAGTGCAGTTCATCGATAATAAACAAACAGACCGTTAAAATTTGTTCATAGCTCTAATCAAAGCTGATGATACTAAGAAAATATGCTTTTCTTACAATGAGTATCTTTAATGTTTCTATTTTCAGCAATGTTGACCAAACCTTACCTGAAAAGTTGAGTTTGTGCTAAAATTTAGAATATTAAAGTATCATAATATACGTCCCCACGAAAAATATGAAAGTCTGCCTGATAGAACCCCCTAAATTTGTGTCGTTGACAAACTTCGTGTCTACGATCAGCATGCCACCGATTGGTTTGGCATATATTGCTGCAGCAATACGTGAAGAAGGTCACGAAGTCACTGTAGTGGATGGACCCGGTTCTGCTCCAAGAAATTATCATTTATATAATAATAAAATTCGGGTAAGGGGTTTGACTCAAGAACAAATTATTGAGTGTATTCCCTCCGATACTCAGGTAATTGGTTTGGGATGTATGTTTACTTCTCACTGGGTATATGTGCGTGAATTGATCGCGAAAATTCGCAAGTTATTTCCTCATTCGTACTTATTGATGGGAGGTGAACACGTTACCGGCTTCCCTGAATATTCTCTGGAGCAGGCTCCATTAGACAGTGTGGTAATGGGGGAAGGAGAAGAAACCATTGTTCAATTGTTGGAACACGTTGAGAAAGGTTTGTCGTTGGTCGATGTCGCGGGCGTTGCTTATAAAGATGCTGAGGGAGTAATTAGAGTAAATTCTCGTCGCAAAAGAATGAAAGAAATCGATTCAATTGCCAAACCAGCATGGGATTTATTTGACATTCAGAAATACAATGAAGTTAATCAGCCTCACGGGTCTTCCCAGGGGAAATTTATGCCCATGCTAGCGACGCGTGGTTGCCCGTTCTCTTGCACCTTCTGTACAAGCCCTAATATGTGGACGACAGAATGGATTCCCAGAGATTACAAACTGGTAGTGGATGAAATGCAGGAATATCAGAATAATTATGGTGTTTCAGATTTTCAGTTTGAAGATTTGACTGCAATTGTGCGAAAGGATTGGATATGTGATTTTTGTGACGAAATCATCAAGCGTGGCATGAAAATCACCTTCCAGCTACCATCAGGAACTCGCAGTGAAGGCATTGACTTTGAGGTGGCGCAAAAATTAAAGGCGGCAGGTTGTCACGAGTTTTCATTTGCTCCGGAATCTGGTGATCCTCGTGTATTGCATGCAATAAAAAAGAAAGTCAGTTTACCGAAAATGTTTGATTCCGCACGTAGTGCACTAAAGGCAGGGATTAATGTGGGATGTTTTTTTATAATTGGTTTTCCTGAAGATGATTACATGAGTGTCTTGAGAACTTATAAGGCTATAATTCAGTGTGCCTGGATAGGTTTTACCAATGTAAACCTTAATGCTTATTCCCCGCAACCCAATACTGAATCATTTCAAGAACTTCAAAGGGCAGGGGTTATCACTGAGTTTGATGATAAATATCTAATGAGCTTGTTTACTTTTCAGGATTTTGGAGCCAAGAAAACCTCATACAACCCTCGATTTGGGGACTTGGAACTATCCTTAATGGTTAATTTTGGGGCGCTTTTATTTTATGTGATTTATTTCCTACGCAAGCCTTATCGAATTATTCAATTGTTTGCAGATATGGGAAGTAAGTCTTCGAGCAATAAGTCAACAAAAATGGCAAAGTCACTCTTCAAAGATGCATTTACGATAATGAAAAACAAGCTGATAAAGAACTGATCTCTTCTAAGAGAGTTTTACCTGCTTGAAATCTCTTCTAATGTAAGTCTGGTTACCTGGAAAAACCCTATAACAACCATTTCAGATGGATTGTGAAGGTTGGCTCGAAATGAATCTTACTGAGTTACTGAGAAAACGAGAACAGTTAAGAGAGAATTATTGGAAAAACACTGATTATTTCCTCCCGATTCGTTTGAAATGGCGAGCTCAAATGGTGCGCCATTTTTTTCACCTGTTTCCAGAAAATAGTATTCTCGAGTTAGGAGCTGGTTCTTGTAAATGGACTTGTGAAATCTCAGAGGCTAATGGCAACCATAACCCTATTTGTGCAGCGATATTGAATGAAGATTTGTATGAAGACAGTGGGAAGGATGATATCCCGCAAAACATTGAACGTATCCACTTGGACCAATTTCCAGGCAAGTTGAGTGGACGCCGTTTTGATTTTATTGTCGGGTATCAATTGTTAACGGATGAAAATGCCGGAACATTATTGTTTGAGGTGAAAAAATTATTAAACCCGGGAGGACAAATCCTGTTTTTTGATCCGAATCCTTGGAATCCTTTTTATAAAATTAAGAGTTTGGTTTCTAAACTATTTTTCTTTGTAAAGCGGACTGAAAAAAATGAGTCTCTCAATCGAGTCGATTTATTTACTCTGCTTTCAGAGGCTGGTTACATAAAGATTAAAATACTTCCGTATGACTTTTTATTTCCCCCGATTCCGAAAATGCTCCTGTGGCCGATGCAGAATCTTAGCCTGATTCTGGAAAACTTTCCTTATATAAGAAATTTTGCCGGGTCATTACTGATCTGGGGACAAAACCCGGCTGAAGAAAGTTGGAAAAGGCCTATGTCCAGTTTGGTCCAGTATGATTGCTTTAAAGGCCGGCTTTCGGTGGTGGTTCCCTGTCGAAATGAAGAATTGAATATTCCTGCCTTGGTGCAAAACCTGAAAGCTTGTTACGGAGAATATATTAAAGAAATCATTATTGTCGATGATAATAGTAAGGATGACACGGCAAAGGTAACAGAAAATTTGGCGCTCGAAGATTCTCGAATAAAATTGATTCGCAGAAGTATGCCCAATGGAGTCGGCCGGGCATTAAGAGATGGCTATGCAGTAACAAAAGGGGATTATGTCCTTACAATGGACTGCGACTTCCAACATTTACTCCCTGAGCTTACCGGTTTATTTGATACCATTGCCAATGGTGCTGATGTGGCAGTCGGTAGCCGATTTTCTCGGGAAAGTGTCCTTTTAAATTATGCTTTTACTAAAATTCTTGCAAATCGCGGATTCCATATTCTTGCAAACCTTCTTCTGGGAAGGCATTTTCGAGATGCCACTAACAACCTTAAGTTAATGAAAAAAGAGGTCCTAGACAGGTTGGTTCTTGAAGCCGATGATTTTGCAGCCAATGCTGAAACGGGTTTACAGCCAATTTTGCTTGGTTACAAGGTGGAGGAGGTACCCATTTCATGGATCAATCGTTCTGTCGATATGGGTTTCTCAAGCTTTAACCTGTTGAATACCGGCCCAAATTATTTTATCGTATTGTTCCGGTTGGTATTAAGGAAATGGTGGGGCAAAGATATCGTTCCTTGTCCGCCTGTGAAACCGTCTGTTAAAACTTAATTGAGGAATAAATTGGAAACAGTAATTATTACAGGTTCTTCAGGCCTCATTGGCTCAGAAGCGGTTCGATTTTTTGCTGAAAAAGGCATGCGTGTCATAGGCATCGACAATGACATGCGGAAAGAGTTTTTTGGAGATGAGGCATCGACGGAATGGAATCGTAAGCGGCTGGAAGATGAGTTTTCTGACTTTATCCATTATTCTTTGGATATTCGTTCTGAGCAGAAAATGGAAGGTTTGTTTAATCAGTATGGAAAAGAGATTAATCTGGTTGTTCACGCCGCGGCACAACCTTCACACGATTGGGCTGCGAAGGACCCCATTAAAGATTTTTCGGTAAATGCTAACGGAACATTGGTTCTACTGGAAATGGCAAAGAGATTTTGCCCTGACGTAGTTTTTATCCATCTTTCTACAAATAAAGTCTACGGCGATCTCGCAAACTCACTTCCACTGACGGAGCTTGAAACAAGGTGGGAGTTAGACCCAAAACATCAATTCTACGAAAAAGGGATTGATGAATCTATGAGCTTAGATAACAGTAATCATAGCTTGTTTGGTGTTTCCAAAGCGGCAGGTGATCTGCTGGTGCAGGAGTATGGTCGGTACTTTGGAATCAAAACCGCTTGTTTCCGGGGAGGATGTCTGACGGGTTCTGCCCACTCTGGAACTGAGTTGCATGGTTTCCTCTCCTATCTGATGATTTGTACCATGCAGAAAAAACCTTACACTGTTTTTGGCTATAAAGGAAAACAAGTGCGCGATAATATACACAGCGTTGATTTGGTAAATGCACTATACCATTTCTATAAAAACCCGGGGATAGCAAAAGTTTATAATATTGGTGGAGGCCGTTACAGCAACAGCTCTATGCTTGAAGCCATCAAGATGTGCGAAAATATTTCTGGAAATTCTCTTTCATGGTGTTATGAAGATCAAAATCGTTTCGGGGACCATATGTGGTGGGTTAGTGATGTCAGTCGGTTTAAGGCGGACTACCCTGAGTGGAATTATCAATACGATATGGAAAAAATCATGCTGGAAATATATGAGGGATTACGTCAACGGATACGTTCAGGGGTTTGATGTGAAACGGAAAATAAGCTTATTCCTGTGTGCCGAGTGAACGATTGAGTCCTTCTTAAAATTTCTAGTATTTACGCCCTGCCTTCAGCTCTACTCATTAATTGAGTAGCATTGATTCGTTAATCAAATTGCCAAAAATTGTGCGAAATAAAATATTGATTCTATCATTTTTACTGCTCCTTACCTTAACCGTTGGGGCAGTGCTAAATATAAAGTTAATTACGAAGCAAGGTGTTAATTATCATGTTTCAGAAATTGAAATACCCCTTTATTTGAAAGTGCTAAATTTTTATGACCGACATTTCAATTATAAGTGGCTGGTAGAACGCCTTACTAAAAACCAGGAGACGAAAGAAGAAAAAGTTTTTAGGTTGTTTCAATGGACTCATGAAACTATTCAGCGTCAGCCTGAAAGTTTACCCATAATGGATGATCATGTTTGGAATGTTTATGTTCGAGGCTACGGGGTTGAAGACAATTTTCACGATTTATTCGCGACACTTTGTAATTATATCGAAGTTGATGGTGCTTTTATCAGGCTTAATAGTAAAAACTCCAAAATCCAACTTGGTATGTCAGTGATTAAATTAGAAAAGGGTTGGGTTCTTTTTGATCCATATAGAGGGGGCTATTTTTTAAATAAACTGGGAACTTGGGCCACTATTGAGGATATTAATCAGAACAATTGGAAGCTGGAAAAACTAGGCACAACAGAAATATCGGAATCTGTTTACACTCCGTACTTTCAGAATTTATCAAGTATGGATGATATCGGTTTGGTAAGAGCTAATATTCAATCTCCAGTGAACCGCCTATTAAAGGCGGTTCAGCAATTGGGCTTCTAATATGAAATCCATAGTTGAATGAGTTGCTTGGGTTGAAAAATTTAATATCCTTTTATTAACTTTTTTTCTTTCCATATTTTATTTTAGGAAAAATCTTAAGTTTTGCTATCTCGTAATTGTAATTTTAATGCAAGAAAAAAAAACCATGGCAAGCCAAAACTCCTATTTGTTGTAACTGAGGACTGGTATTTTGTCTCTCATCGTTTGCCGTTGGCAATGGCCGCTTTGAAGGCAGGTTTTGATGTGGTTGTGGCAACTCGGGCAAGAAAATATGCTAGTGAAATTCAAGACGCTGGGATTCGCCTGATACCTTTTGAAATGTCACGGCGTGTGGGAAACCCATTGCGAGAAGTAATTGCTTTATGTCTTCTATACCGGCGTGAACAACCAGACATCGTTCATCATGTAGCGTTGAAGCCAGTTCTTTATGGTTCTATGGCAATGTGTTTGCGGCCAAAAGCCGCGCAGGTGAATGCGGTAGCAGGTTTAGGGTGGCTTTTTATTTCACGTAGTCGTTTGGCGCGTTTGGTTTCTCCGGCAATTCGCTGGATGCTGGCTTGGCTGTTAAGTGCTCCGCGTTGTAGGGTAATTGTACAAAATCCGGATGATGAGAATTTACTCAAGCAGGCCGGCGTTTCTGAATCGGGCTTGCGAATGGTTCGCGGGTCTGGGGTGGATACTTCCGTATTTTTGCCGAGTCCAGAACCATCTGAGCCGATTTGCGTCATGATGGCTACACGAATATTATGGGACAAGGGGGTAGGAGAATTTGTGGAGGCCGCACGTAAATTAAAGCTTACCAAATCCAAAGCCCGTTTTGTTCTCGTGGGAGAACCGGATAAAGATAACCCTGCCTCGGTTCCGCAGGATATATTAAAGGCTTGGCAGAAGGAAAACGTGGTCGAATGGATGGGGCATTGCAACGACATGGTAGCAACACTCAAAATGGCACATGTGGTGTGTCTTCCATCGTACAGGGAAGGTTTGCCCAAAGTGTTGATAGAAGCCGCTGCCTGTGGGAAACCCATTGTCACCACGGATGTTCCCGGTTGTCGAGAGGTCGTTCGTGATGGTGACAACGGCTTGTTAGTTCCAGTTAGAGATTCCGAAGCTCTTTCTAAGGCGTTACTTCAACTAATTGAGAATTCTGAATTACGTGCTCAAATGGGAAAACGAGGTCGGGAAATTGCATCAGTAGAATTTTCTTCAGATCGTGTCATTGAAAAAACTTTGGATATTTACAAGGAGTTGCTTGAATGAAGGTGTTGGTTACAGGGGCCTCGGGGTTCGTTGGTAGAGCAATTTGTGCCCATCTTACAGAACAAGGTTTGACAGTTGTTGGTGCTGTGAGGCATCTGCCAGAAAATAGAACCACTGGTGTAGATTATCGCATTGTTCCGGACATAAATGGTGAAACAAATTGGAGTGAGGCACTTACCGGAATAAATGCAGTTATACATTGTGCTGCCCGTGTCCATATAATGCAAGATACAGCAGATGATCCATTAGTAGCATTCCGTGCAATAAACTTGGAGGGCACAATCCGGCTTGTAAATCAGGCTGTTGAAGGGGGCCTTAAGCGATTTGTTTATTTAAGTAGTTTAAAGGTGAACGGCGAATATACGGAAGGCATACCATTTACAGCAGAGGATGTTCCTAAGCCAATTGACCCTTACAGTATTAGCAAATGGGAAGCGGAGCAGGCACTGAAAAGTATTGCCACCAAGAATGCCTTGGAGTTTGTAATCATACGTCCTCCGCTGGTTTATGGTGAGGGGGTTCGCGCTAACTTTTTCCGCTTAATGCAAGCTATCAAGTTAGGTTTTCCATTACCATTAGGTGCAATTAAAAATCGTAGAAGTCTGGTGGGTTTGGATAACTTAGTGGATTTGATTTTGACTAGCTTGCATCATAATGCCGCAGCCAATCAAACCTTTTTGGTCAGTGATGGAGAGGACCTTTCCACTCCTGACCTTCTACGGCGAACAGCTCGAGCGATGAAAAAACCTGCACGTATATTCCCAATTCCAGTTCCTCTATTAATTAAATCTGCTAATATTTTAGGGAAAGTAGATTTTGCACTAAGATTATGTAGTTCTCTTCAGGCAGATATCAAAAAAAACCAGGAATTATTGGGGTGGTCACCTCCGTTTTCAGTTGAAGAGTCTTTGCAAAAAACCACTCAATATTTTCTGTCTCATTGACCCGAAATGAAGTAACAACAAGTACATTATTAAAAAAAATGATGTAGTGGCATTGCAATGAAAAGTTTAAGTTCATATAGAATTATCAAAGACTGATCAGGCTATGAAGCGTTTATTTGATTTGTTATTGTCTGTGCCTGCTTCGATAGTATTTATGATTCCGGCTGGACTTGTGGCGTTAATGGTGCGATTGACTTCAAAGGGCCCCATAATTTACTGGTCTGACCGAGTAGGTCGAGAAAATAAGGTTTTTAAAATGCCTAAGTTTAGGACGATGAGGGTTGATACACCTGCTGTTGCAAGCCACTTATTGGTTGATACCCATCAATATTTGACACCTGTCGGTACATTTTTAAGGGGCTCAAGTCTGGATGAATTACCTCAACTATGGAGCATCCTCCTTGGTGATATGAGTTTTGTAGGCCCCAGACCTGCGTTGTTTAACCAGGATGATTTGATTAAATTACGAACTGAAAAAGGAGTCCATAAATTTAACCCTGGGTTGACTGGGTGGGCACAGGTTAATGGTCGTGATGAATTACCTATTCCTTTAAAAGTGGAGCTGGATGTAGAGTATATAAAAAGCCATTCACTTTGGTTCGATCTTTATATACTTTGGTTAACTATTTTAAAAGTGGTGCGGCGCGAAGGCATTTCCCACTAATTGAAAATAGGATAAATATTTATTGGGGATGTCTGGTGAGAAAATTTTATATTCAACTTGCCTGCCCCTATGACTAGATATGAGTGGCATGGGCTCACAACCTGATCTTCTAATTTAGAAAACACTAACCACAAGTTGCGCTAATAGGTTGAATTTGCTTATACTAGGGGGGAGCGGCTTCAGTTTTGTGCGCTCGTTGGATAAAAAAAATGAAAATTTTTGAGAGAAATTTGGATGGATAATTCAGAGGTTGACCTTTTTCACATTTTGACACCTATCTGGGAAAACAAGATTAAAATTTTAATTTATACACTATTAATTGTATTCGGTAGTGTTTTGTACTCATATCTCCAGCCTAAATATTATGAAATTCAAAAAACTGCATTTATTATAAGACCTGAGAACAATGCCTCTGAACCACGGAAAGTATGGCCATTGGAGTATTATGAAACATTATCCAGAAGTCCTGAAGTATTGGACCTTGTCTTGGAAAATCTTCCTAAGGAAGTAAAATTGGATGATAATGTATCGCTTCTGGGTTATTTAAGCTCAATACTTAGCGTGCAAGGTGTCATTATCCATTCTGGTGGAGGCTTCGCTTCACCGGCATTTAAATTTGTTTTTTATGTTCGTTGCAAAGATCCTTTATCCGCTCGAATAATTTCAAATACTTGGCAGAGCGTTTTAGAGAGCAAATTTTCCCAACTTGAAACTGAAGGGATAAAAAATAATTATCCTGAAGAGGAGGAGCAACTGAAATTGAGTAAAGCCAAATGGGACATGGATAAAAAGAGGCTAGGCGAATTCAGAAAAAAACATAGCAGTACTAAGGAAATTCAGAAATTAGAATCTTTGCAGAGGTTGATCCGAAATGCTTATTATCAAATTGAAACTATAGCGGATCAGGAAAATATTGCTGGTGTTCTCATTTTGAAATCAGCGGAAATCAAAGAATTTCAGGCCAAAAAAATGCTAATTGAGGAAAATTATCTAACAATCAAGGAGACTTTAGCTGAGTATAAAAGACTTTTAGATATTAACTTGAATGATTTAAATGAAAAGCTAGCAAAAAACAAAACACAGGATTCAAACAAAACCAAAAATAAATTTAATGCTTATAATTCAGCTTACTTTAGTTTGCAGGAAAAAATTATTGATTTGGAAGTTAACTTGAAGGTTATTGATGGGCAAAGAAATCGCTTAGTGGAGAGAATTCGGGATTTAGAGTCGGATATGAAAAGTGTGAAATCGATGGGAGAAGGCTCTGAGTTTGTCCAGAATCAATCTGAAATAAATAAAGTTCTGGGTGATAATATTAAATTATATGAATTGGATTCCAAGAAGTTGGAAAGTCGGATTTCTAAGAATCAACTTGAGCTTGAAAATCTGATACAACAAGAATTGGTTTCAGCTGAATTATTTAGGTTGAATTCTGTGAAATTAGAAAAATTGAGGTTGTCCAATTCTTCAAAATTAAGCGTGCCAAATTTTTCTTACTCGGCTATGGAGTCGGTGGGAACATTGGGGAATCCGATGCAAAGAATTATTTTTGTTTCCTTTATCTGTGGATTGGTTTTTATGATTTTGGTTACGCTTATAAAAGCTAACTTTGTTTCTCAAAAAGATAAATAAATTTGTAGTTAATCCATGATATCTATCTCCTGGTTTGTTTTCAGTGAAAATGCATTGGCTGAATCAGAATTTATCTAGAATGAAAATATAATTTCTTCCCCGATAATCCTAGGACACCGAAAAAACTTGAGTCCTGAGGTTTTCATTATCATGGTGTAAGTTTTGTTGGAAAATATTGATACTTATTCTGCTATAGAGGCTTAGTGTCATGAGCGAAATAAACCCCTTATCAAACAACCTTCAAAATCAATCTGGCTTGGAAGGTAATTCTTCCCTTGATGAGCCAAAATTAACGGCTAAAAAGACTATATATTTCCATAGAAAAAAATTTTACACGCAGAGCATTTTAATTGCTCTGGCTTTAATTTGCATTGTTGTGTTGTTGGGCCAATTACTGGAGTCTGGGTTCCTTGCAGCTATGTGCTTATTGGTGGGGATCTTTTCAATGCCTGTGTTTTCAAAGGAATTAAGGCAGGATAAAAATATCCTGCTGGGATATTTTTTTGTAATAGGCCTACATGAAATTGTTGCATTTACAAATGCATATTTATTTGTGACTTATGGTGCTGATTTTGATGCAGGGCATTTTCAAAAATTGAGTGAAGAATTTGCTGTGTATTCTGAATGGAAGATAACAAATGGTGCCCAACTTTATACACAGATGCTAGGGCTGGTATATTTATGGTTTGGCAAATCTCATTTGCTTGGAGAACAGCTTTCCATTTTGGTTTTTGCTTTTTCTTGTATTATTTTACTTAAAATAATACGGCTATGTGGAATGGCAAGTTATAAAAATTTATCGCTCCTTGCTTTTGGTGCTCTTCCGACCATGGTATTTTTGGGATCAGTTACTCTCAGGGAATCATATCAAGTCTTTTCAATAATGCTCACAGTATTTTTTGGTCTGAAAATGCATATGGAAAGGGGGATTAAGAAGTTTGTTTTTTACCTCATAGGTTTTATTCTGTCAATGGTAAGCATGTGCTTACTGCATCGGGGCCTCATTGGTTATAGTATGTTTTTAGTACCCTTATTTTTAGTATGGAGCCCCACCCCTTCTAAAAGTTTCAGGTATGTTAAAAAAATTCGGTTAGCAGCGTTTATAATTGTTCCTATTGCGTTAGTTAGCTTAATTATAATGTCAGATAAGCTTCTAGGTATGGAGACCTATACCCGGTTGTTTAGCCGTGATGGGTTAGAGCGTATTTCAAGAATTCGGTTAGGACCCATTCTTACTCCAGGAAGGACAACTTATGGTGTGCCTTTTGATATTTCTTCATTAATTATGACAGTTTATTCAGGTTTGAAGATATATGTCTATTATCTGTTTGCTCCATTTCCATGGCATGTTAAAAATTTTCTAGATGTTTATGCATTCATAGAATCAATTTTTCGTTTGGGCCTGATTTTCTTTTCAATAAAGTACTGGAGTAATGCGGTGGGTTCACAGCGGCAGATATTGGGGTTGATGTTGATTTTGTATTTTAGTATTACCTTGTTGTTTTCCATTGGAACGGCGAATTTTGGAACATCTATACGACACCATATGCTGAGTTGGTGGATAATTGTAATTACGGGGATTCCTCCATTAATGGAGAAGCTGAATTTTATTCAGTTTGGCAAAGTGAAAATTAGTCGTAAGGAACAATTAAAACCCCTTTAAACCATTTTAGCTTCCTATATTTTATAAATTGAATTCTTTTGCGGACTTTGTAGAACTTGTTTTAAGAGGAACCTATGTTTATTCCACATGACGCGCATTTTTTATCATTGTCTAATCGGTTCCCACATTCGCACACCCAACCATGTAGTTCAGCAGGGTTTCCGTAGACCAGTCCATTATCGGGAACATCCTTTGTAACCACTGATCCAGCTCCTATAAAAGCAAACTTTCCGATAGTGACTCCGCAGAGAATAGTAGCGTTGGCTCCTATAGTTGCTCCTTGGCGAACAATAGTGGGCTTAAATTCATTTTTTCGCGAAATCTTTGATCGTGGGTTTATGACGTTTGTGAAGACACAAGATGGTCCGCAAAATACGTCATTTTCAAGAGTGACACCTTCATAGACAGACACATTATTTTGAATTTTAACATTATTACCAACAATTCCGTTTGGGCCTATCATTACGTTTTGTCCAATGTTTACGTTTTCGCCAATCCTGGTTCCTTTAAGAATGTGTGAATAATGCCACACTCTAGTATTTTTCCCAATTTCACAATCTTCATCTACGGAACTGCTTTGGTGAACAAAATAAGGTTTGTTTTTTGCTGAATCATTTTTATTATCCATACTTGCTTGAGCACGTTGCAATACATTCAAAACTTTCAAGCCTTCTTCACCTTCCGTAATAGCAGGCTCGCCGTGAATTGAATTAATGAATGCGCGTCCTTCCTCCATTAAAGGTTCATTCCATTGTTTCGTTAGGTCTACTGGGTTGCCTTGCCTTTTATCTGGAACCGGGATTCCGTTTTTCCAAGATATCTGGTGTGGGTACATAATTAGTTTTTGATCTGTTGGAGCCGTGTCATCAAACACAATCATGCCTTGATCCCCTATGAGCACCAACTTTTGTTCTTTAAAAGGATGAAGCCAGGAAACAAATATATGAGCTCCAACACCGGAAGGAAATTTAATATTGGTGGTAGTTGTATCAGCGATCTCGGGATGGAGAATATTAGTCCCTGTAGCAGTTACTTCAATAGGATCTTCTCCGACTAAAGATAAAATTACCGAGATATCATGGGGAGCGAAGGACCAAAGTATATTTTCCTCGCGCCTGATTTTTCCCAAATTTAGCCTGTTGGAATATATATACTGCAATTTTCCGAGTTGGCCATCCTGAAGCAAATTTTTGATAGTCTGGATGGCAGGATGGTATTGGAGAACGTGTCCAACGAAAAGGACTTTTCCTTTTTGCTTTGCAATTTGAACCAACTCTTCCCCCTCCATTACGGCCATAGAAAGAGGTTTCTCGACAAACACGTGTTTGCCTGCAAGAAGGGATTGTTTTGCCAAACTATAATGCTGTTCGGCAGGGGTCGCTATGGCAATGGCATTTATATGTGTAGCTGATAAGGTATCATCAAAAGAGAGTGAGGTTTCAATTTCAGGATACTTTGCAGATTGTATTTTAAGAATGTCTTCTGAGGAGTCGCAAATTATTTTTAATATACCGAGCTCAAAAAAAACTCGGGCCAAATGTTTGCCCCAATGACCCGCCCCGATAAGTGCAAGGTTGATTTTCTCTCCCAAAAACTAACTCCTGAAATATAGATTAAAACCCTGACTTGAAAGAGTATATCTCATACAAGAAATGGCGACAATTTAAATAACAAAGTGATAGGATGTTGCTTTGACTTCATGATTTAAGTGCATGATCTTGGAAACTTGAAGGATCTTCATGGATAAAAATGGGTGAAATCATCCAATCTATTATTTAGAAAGGGATAAACTTATGCTTTTCAGCAAAATTTCCGTTAAAATTGTCAAGAATTTGGGTTTGCGATTTGCTTGAGTAGCATTTCCCACAATTGTCCGGAATTTGAAACTTAGTCATTATTTAGGAGCATGGGCATGGTCGAATTTCAAGGAAAAACCATTCTCGTAACGGGAGGGACAGGTTCATTTGGAGGGTATTTTGTCAACTTCCTTCTCGACAAGAACTTTGAAGAAATTCGAGTTTTTAGCCGAGACGAGTTGAAGCAAGAGGAAATGCGCCTGAGGTTTCAGAACCCCAAAATAAAATTTTACATTGGGGATGTGAGAGATCGCGATAGTGTCGATGATGCTATGGCGGGAGTGGATTATGTGTTCCATGCCGCAGCGTTAAAACAAGTTCCCACCTGTGAATTTTTTCCCATGCAGGCAACACAGACTAATGTATTGGGAAGTCAGAATGTCATAAAATCGGCTATCAGTCATGGAGTATCCAGAGTGGTCAGCCTCAGTACCGACAAAGCTGTTTATCCTGTCAATTCTCTAGGAATCACCAAAGCTCTTATGGAAAAGGTGGTTCAGTCCGCTTCTCGAAACCTTTCAGAAGGACAGACCGTTCTGACTCTGGTTCGATATGGAAATGTTTTGTTTTCCCGAGGTTCAGTTATCCCACTGTTTATGAAACTGATAAAAGAAAAGAAACCTCTTACTGTGACGGAGCCGGGAATGACTCGGTTTCTTCTGCCCCTGAAAGAAGCGATCAATCTGGTTGGGTTTGCTCTGGGGAACGGAAAACAAGGAGATATATTTGTCCGCAACGCCCCCTCTTGTTCTGTGGGTGATCTCGCTCAAGCATTGACAAATATTTTGGGTTCCGACTCTGAAATTCAAACAATTGGTATGCGACACGGAGAAAAAATGCACGAAACTCTAGCTTCCCGGGAGGAACTTTTAAGGTCAGAGGATATGGGTGAATACCTTAGGTTGAGCATGGATAGCCGAGATTTGAACTACAATAAATATTTGAGTGAAGGTGATAAAAAGTTTGACAAGGCAGAAGATTATACCTCGCAGAATACAACCCGCCTGACAATCAAGGAGATAGAAGCAATGTTGTTAGAGCAACCTGAAATAATCTCCGAATTGAATCAATTAAATGATGGTGCCTAATTTGCTTAGGCAAAGATAATCAAAAACCTCTTAGCTTTATCTCTTGATAGCACTGATGATGACAATAATTGGACCTCAAGCGTTAAGTTTCTCTAAAAATTTGATTTTTAGATTTACTTTTGGTGGTTGTATGTTGGCGCTGGTATTGGCTCTTTCATCAGGGGTACCTGGTTGGTTTGATGGCCTACCTTGGGTTGGAAGGTTGGAAACTTTGGCTGTTATATTGGTCACTCCATTTTTAATGGCTCTAGGTTGGAAGTTCTTATCGTTTCGGTGGTCTATATTTTTTCTCTTGACTTTACTGGTTCTGAAAATTTTCCTATTCGTTGGAGCACCAGCAGGTGGTTGGATAGTAAAAATCAAACCCAACATTTCAATAGACCTAATCCAT
>Ga0233439_10002643_pt1 | contig 19862 bp, 20 predicted proteins | sample SI_123_September_6_FD_182713 | JGI IMG/M metagenome (GOLD analysis project Ga0233439, IMG submission 182713) | Seawater microbial communities from Saanich Inlet, British Columbia, Canada - SI_123_September2016_100_MG | ecosystem: Environmental > Aquatic > Marine > Inlet | place: Canada: British... | reverse complement strand
TATGTTAAATGAGGGGCGTTTCTAAAATTTTGTATTGTATAATATGGCGGTAATTTATTTGGATCTTCTTCAACAATATCATTAGTTAAATTGTATACTTTTGTTGTAATTTCTGCTAATTTTTGTATAATAGTTATCTTTGAAGATTTTGAACTTGAAATACATTTTTTATTTAATTTTGGATGTTTTTCAATTCTAAAGAATTCTCTGTATAATTGTTTTTCTTTATTATAGCATTCTTTACAATAATACACATATTTGGGCATCATATCTTGAGTTATTCCTGCTGGTAGAGATTTTGCCGTATTTTTTCTATTTCTTTTATCGGTGTTTGAATTTTGAACGCTTTGTGTAGCCCATCTTAAATTTTCTCTTCTATTATCTAATTTATCACGATTAATATGGTCAATAGAATATTTTTTATCATTAATTTTTTCATCATTAGGGTCTTTATTTTTAATTATAAAAGAGTGTAATGTTATTTTTTTTTTTGTGATTGGGTCTTTTGCATAAGCATATCCATTACCTTGAACAGTCCAAGCGGGTCTATATGGTTTATAATTTTTAAGTAATTCAACATCTTTAATAGATAATGTAGTACAAAGAGTATTATCAGGATTACAAGTCATTTTGTAATATTTTTCTTTAGTTTCAGTATTTTCTATTAAATAACAAAAATTTTTGTATGAACCAGCGTATCTACCGCCACGTATATAAAGACCATCGTCTTCACTTAAAACAACTTCATGTTCGTAAAACATATTATAATAAATTATAAAATGTTTTATTTAAATCAATTTTATTATTGATTGTTAGTTTTAGGATTAACTTAAAAGAATTCCAATTACGCTTAATTACTGTAAGCAAGCCCTCCCATACCCGACATAACACGAAGGACATTGTAGTTGGTGGCATATACGCGGACTTTGGCAGTATTGGCTGTGCCGATGGCAGCAGCGGAAACGACCAACTGGAGAGTGGCGTTGTCAATACGACTGAAGTTACAGGTTCCAGATGGCTGGTGTTCTTCAGGGCGAAGAGCGAACGAATAAACGTTAATACCAGTGTCTGGAGTGCGCGTGTGATGTTGGAATGGTTGAACCAAATCGAAGTAACTTCCTTCACGTTCAGAGAAGCGGTCTTGGCCGTTCAATTGAAGTTTGGCAGTTACAACTGGATTTTCACCCCAACAGTGCATTTTCAAGGCAGTTTCAGCAAGAACGAATGCTCCAGCATCAGAAACACCGTGAAGTTCGGCGCCAGCAGGGAAGGCACCGGTCAATTCGGCGACAGCGGCGCCAATAGCACCACTTGCTTCAGTTCCGGCGGCAACGGCGGAGTTGGCACTTGGAGATTGGAACAAACCATCAGAACCAATAACACCTGTGTTGGCGGCACCGGCGGCACCGTTATTCAATTGTTTGGTGGAACTGTAAGCACGGATGGAATTTGGCAAAGCATCGACGGCATCAGTGTAGTTAAATGGCTGAGCGCCCAAAGCTTTGTTAAGAACCTTGTCTTGGACGAAAGAGTCACAGTAACTGACGTTGGAGTCAGGCTGGACGACCCATACAAGTTCTTTGCATGGATGATTGAAATTCAACTTGATTTTGTTGGAAGAGGAACCGATAGATTCATCACCAGTGAATTGAAGTTGTTCAATCAAATATTCGTGTGGGTTTTGTGCCATACGTCTTCGTTCATCAGTATCAAGGAAGATGTAATCGACGTAAAGAGAGGCGGCAACCAAAGATTTGGCGTAAGCACCGGTCGCTTTAACGTTGGCGGCAGTTCCTCCGGATTCATTTACGTTTTTAACGGCGAAAAGGCATTCGTCCATTGGGCGAATTTCGATATTAACCTTAACTTCGTGGTATTGCAAAGCAATCAAAGGCAAAGCAAGACCGGGGTTTCTACAGAACCAGAATTGGAGAGGAACGTATAGAGTTGTTTCTGGAAGAGCATTGCGAGGAGCACATACAGCTTCAGGAACATTTGCAGCGCCACAAGCAGTTGCTACGTCAGCAAAGGCGGGGTCTGTCAAGTAAGTAAGTTGCGTGGTGTTACCGACCATTTTGGAGTAACCATCTTCTTGTTCGGAAGTTTGGGTCAATTGGTTCCAGATGTGCATCCAGTCACCATATTGTCGGTCGATTCTCTGACCACCGATTTCTACTTCAACCATGGAGATCATTTGTTCCCCGGGGCAATCCAACCATCTAGCATAGACGTTGGTTGCGCCAGGTTCATCATCTTGATTAATTTCAGGGAGAGTTACTTGTAAATATGTTCTGTATGCAAGGTCTCCGTTTCTGGAAACAGTGCATTGAATACGGCGTCCGAAATCGGCTTGTCCGTTGAACGTTTGTTCGATACTTTCCATAGCAAAGTTAGTGTGTCGTCTGTAGGTCACTTTCCAGAAAGTGATTTGGGGATTACCCGTAAGGTACACATCTTGTGCACCGTAAGCTACTAGTTGCATTAAACCGCCACCCATTTTATAATATTGCTAAAGAAAAAAAAATTATTAAATAAGCATTAATTAATAATTTTATTAAATATTATCTATATCGAAGTTTTTAACCATAAATCGTCTTAAATAATCGTCTAACAAGACCTCTTTCTTACCTTCGTGTTTTTTATTAAATATATAAATATCCTCTTTTTTATTAATGGTCCATCCGTTTTCTAAAGCATTGTATATAAAAACCATTTTATGTAATTTTATAGAGTCTATTTCTACGGTATCTTTTGTATCAAATTGGATGTTTTCCATTTATCTAAATAGTGAAAGTAAAAATACAAGTATTACGAATAAATGAATTACTAAAAGTATTAATTAAAGTTTAAATAAAGTATGTATATAAATGCCTTCTTTTAAGCCCAAAGCTAGTAAAAAAATCAAAATAAACAAAAAATCAATTATAACACTGGACAGCAAACATGATGAAAAAATGGTAGAGTTTGTAGATATAAGCAACAATATAATTCCAAAACTAAAAAGAAGGAAAGTCATAATCAAGAATAAATTAAAAGGGGGTGTGAACATTGATGAAAAATTAATATTAAAGGATGAATTATCAGATATAAGAAAGAAAATTGCGAGGTTAAAAAACGAGAAAAAAGAATATTTATTACAAAATTCAGAATATATATTTGAATATTTTGAGAAAAAGAAAGATATATCTAAAGGTAAGTCAAAATCGATTAAAGTGATGAATTCTTTTTTTAATAAAAGTCAAAAAGACGATACTCAAAAAGTAGAAACAACTAATATCAACAAATATTTGATAAATCTAGATGATTCTTTTTTGGATATAAATAATTATAAAGTAAATTATGAATTGTGTACAAAATGTAATGGAGAATATATACCAGTAGACCATGAGGGATTGATAGTATGCAATCAATGTGGCAACCAAAAACAATATTTAATAGAACATGAAAAACCAAGTTATAAAGAGCCTCCTAAAGAAGTGTGTTTTTATGCTTATAAAAGGATAAATCATTTTCGTGAAATATTGGCACAATTTCAAGCAAAAGAAACTACACAAATTCCAGAAGAGGTTTTAATTGATATAAAAAACCAAATCAAAAAGGAAAGGATTTCTTTAAAGCAAATTACAAATAAGAAGGCGAAAGATATATTGAAAAAGTTAGGATATAACAAATATTATGAACACATACCATTTATTAAAGATAAATTGGGTATAAAACCACCAGTAATGACACCGGAACTTGAAGACATATTATGTAATCTATTTATGGAAATACAAAAACCATATTCAAATCATTGTCCTGATGACAGAGTAAATTTTTTGAATTATTACTATGTATTATATAAAATGTGTGAATTATTAGATGAAAAAGAATTTTTACCATTTTTTCCAATGTTAAAAGATCCAGTTAAACGCATAGAACAAGATGAAATTTGGAAGAAAATATGTGCGGAATTATGTTGGGAATTTATTCCAACAATATAAAATTAATATAAATACTAAAATTTGTATTAATATAATGGAAAAACTGAAATTTCGCAAACTCGAAGAACCACTTTTGAAATGGATAGGTGGGAAAAGGAAACTACTAGATAATATATTGCCAAAATTTCCGGAAAAAATAAGACATTATCATGAAATGTTTGTAGGTGGAGGAAGTGTATTATTTAGATTTTTATGGTTAGTAAAAAATAAGAAAATAGATGTTAAAAAAATATATGCTTATGATTCTAATGAAATATTAATTGCTTTTTATAAACAAGTAAAAGATGATTATAATAAGTTATATGAAACTATAATGAAAATAAAAACGGCAGGAGAAAAATGTGATAAATCTGAATATTATTATTATATTAGACAAAGTTACAATTCTACAAAAGAAATAAATATAGGAAGAATAGCAGAATTTGTATACTTAAATAAAACAGGGTTCAGAGGTCTTTATCGTTTAAATAAAAAAGGTGGATTTAATGTTCCATATGGTAATTACAAAAACCCTGAAATAGTAAATCTAGAACATTTAAAAAATATAAGTGAAAAAATACAAAACGTAGAATTTATTTGTTCTGATTTTGAAGATATTAAAAATATAAAAAAAAATGATTTTGTTTATATGGATCCACCTTATGTTCCAGAGAAAAAAGGAGGATTTGTTAGTTATAATAAAGATGGATTTACACAAGAAAAACACGAAGCTTTATTTAAAATATGTAATAACTTGAAATGTAAATGGGTATTAAGTAATTCAAACGCAGAAACGGTTAAAGACGCGTTGAAAAAGTTTAATATTCAAGAAATATATGCTAGAAGGGCAATTAATTCTAAGAATCCAGAAGCAAAAACAAAAGAGTTGATTATTTATAAATAAAATATTAATTAATTGTTAATATTTTAAAAAATTATAGAGCACTTATCGTGGGAAACCAACCAAGTTGGCGCCAATACCGAATCCAGCACCGGAACGAGCACTTACAGCCATACTAGGGACGTAAGTATCCAAAATACTGAATGTAGCAGCTGCCGTCAAGGCAATCAACAAAACTTCGTCGAGATTCAAACTTTTCTTTGGGATGGCATAAGCTGCAATAGCAACCATGATACCTTCAACCAAGTATTTAACAGCACGGCGAACTACTTCGCCAAGATCAATCATATCACCTAAATTTCCAAGCATTTATACTAATTATTCAGAAAAAAAATAATTAAGAAAATTAAAACTTAAATAATAAATTTGCTAATATAATATAATTAATGGCAAGCACGGCTTTTACTAGAAAAACCAATTCAAACGGCACAGTAAACCATAAATACGTGGATTTACTAGAGGAGGATAAAGCAATTTCAGGACAGAAATTTGTTTGTGTAAGTTTTGTCTCCCCTGAAAATGTTTTAATGCAAAAAAAAGATTACTTTTTCTCAGAATTCCTAAAACACTATGATTTTTCTAAATCTGTAAAAAAATTCCACCAATATCTAAATTTCATTTCATTCAAATATAATATCAAAATGGATGAACTGATGTCCGATTTTGAAGAATATGTTAAAAGTGAAAAAGATACATTCGAAGTAGAAGAAATAAAAGGAGAATACAAAAGTTTTATGGATGCCAAGGAAGAAAAATTACAAGACGAGTTTGGAAAGATAAATAATTTCCAAACTTGCGTAAGAGGTCTAAAGGTTAGAGGAAGTTATTCTACACAAGAAGAAGCTGAATTAAGATGTAAATTATTAAGAGAAGTTGACCCAAACCACAATGTTTATGTAGGACCGGTTGGTATGTGGATGCCTTGGGAACCAGAAGCATACAAGACGGGAAAGGTTGAATATTTGGAAGAGGAATTGAACCAACTAATGAGTGAAAAAATTAAAAATGAAGAAAAAGCAAAGCAAGAATTTGAGAAACGAATATTAGAAACAAAAAGAAAAGCAATCGAAGATAATATTGCAATGGCTCGAAAAACAGGAAATAAATTAACGCAAAATATTGATAAAGAAGGAAATTTATACGGTGTTAATAATACGATTGAAGAAAGTTTGAAAACAAAAGGAGATACAATTACATCCGCGGACATTAAAAAAGAATTATTTGAAGGAGATGATATCGTAACCTCTTCTATGAAAAATGCGCCTAAACTAAAGTCGGCTTTAAAAGACGACAATGATGATGAAGCTTAAAAATTGAATTAATAAAATGTAATAATATTTTATTAACATATAATAATGAATACTAACAAGATGCCAACAACCAACCTACAAGTTTGTAAAACAGGGAAAAAGAAAAAAACGAAAACACCAAGATGTCAACATTTAGAATGCAATAAAAAAATAAAACATTACATGGGAAAGTGTAAATGTGAAAAGTTATTTTGTAGCAAACATAGATTACCACATCAACATAAATGCGATGAAGATTACAAAATAAACAAATTAGAATTTATTAAAACAAATGGATTGGGTGGCGGGAAATTCAGGCAGGTAGAAGCTATTTAAATTATAAATACAATTTAAATTTAATATATAGTACTAATATCATGACCGATTTTGGAACCATGTCGATGTATATTGATAAAAAAAGAGAAAATAGCAATCCAATTAATATACCAAGACGAAAACCAGCAATATGGATACCAAACCAAAAAGTTGACAATTGTTTCAATTGTAATTCTAAATTCAACTTTTTTAATAGAAAACATCATTGTCGTGGGTGCGGAAGAATTTTTTGTTCGACTTGTAGCAAATATCAATCAAATAATAATAGTTTAATTAACACCGCGACACCTCCAGAAAATATGAATACATATTTAAATAAATTAAATACTTGGTATAACCCAAAAATAAAATTATGTGCCGAATGTTATTCGCATACTAAAACAGTTGATAAATCTAAAAATACCATTATTATATTATCTAATTTGCCTTTGTTAATGATCGATCTTTTAAAATTAAGAGAAGTATCCAAGGAATGGTGTGAAAGCATCAATTATATATTAAGCGTTTATAGGAGTATCCAATATAAATTACCAGGACAAAAATTTTCAAAGTTAGAAAGACAATTATTATGGAATCATAGATATGAATTCAAAAATCATTACTATTGGATATCTAAATGTTTAACCGCAAATAAACATAAATCCGTAAAAGAGATGGCATTATTATATAAATTTTATTCTACTTCAAAAAAAGAAACCATTCCTTGCAAACACCTATTATGCCGAACCGATTGCAATAACCTTTGTAAACCAGAAGATATACTTGAGATTGGATATAATGTTGATTTAAATAAATTTCCATTTTTTCAAGTATATTTAATGGATTTGTTATTAATAAAAAATTCCAACTATTGGCAATTATTGCTACCTTGGATAATCGAATTATCAAAAATTTACCCCCAAATAGGTGCTTTGTTATGTGTTAAAACAACCGATACAGCATCATTGTATAACATATATTATGAAATAAAATACAATCTATCTTTCCAAGAAAATGAAAACCTTGAAGAAATTTTCAAAATATTAAAATCCAAATTAAAACATTATGAATTGATGAATGATATACGTAAAACAGATGAATTTATAAAATTTATACCTTTAACTATAAAAAAAATAGAAAATAAAATTCCACTAAAACAGATCGAACTTGATATAATGAGTTTTTTTTGTATTAATATTTCAATATCTATGCCTTGGAATCCAACGGAAAAATGCGTTGGTATTAAACTTAATCATATAAAACGATTAAATTCAAGCTCACGCCCATATATGGTCCCATTTATAATCCAAAATCAAAGCGGACATAAATATACAAAATATATATTAATAAAAAATGAAGATATACGAAAAGATAAATTAACAATGTGTGTATCAAAATGGATCACTATCGTATGTAATGATATTTTTACTATAAATACTTATAATGTATTCCCAATAACATTATCATATGGATGGGTTGAAATGATAGAAGATTGCGAAACATTATATAATATAAAAAATACCCATCAAAAAACACTGCAAAACTATTTAATGGATATTAATCCAAGAATTTCTATTTTAGATATGAGAAATAATTTCATTAAAACTTGCGTTGCTTCTTGTATTTTATGCTATATATTGGGCGTCGGTGATAGACATACTGAAAATATACTAGTTAATAAATACGGAGACTTGGTTCATATAGATTTCAGTTATCTATTAGGCGAAGACCCCAAAATAAATACAGAAATCAATATTACGCCAGATATGTTAGATATGTTAGGTGGATATAATTCACCAACGTTTATGAAATTCAAAAAAGTTTGTTCCGAAGCATATAAAAAAATAAGACGCCGCTCTTCTCTTTGGTATATGTTATTAACTTATTTAACTTTTAGCATACCAGCTATACCACAATATTATGATAATTTGGAGATGATAAAAATTCACACAATTGAAAGATTGATCCCTGGCGAATTAGATGAAGAAGGTAATATACAAATTATGAAAATTCTTGATAAATCTTCTACAAGTTGGACGAACCAAATATCTGAATATAGTCATAAACTTTCAAATAATATGAAGGATGCGGCTACTTATGTAAAATCCACAACAACGGGTATATTTAATATTGAACTATAACGGACCTTGTTGTTCTATATCTTAAAGATAATTTCTAATACAATATTAATGGAAGGTTCTGTTGTTTTAAATATAGAAGAAGAAATAACTGAAAAAAAAGCTCCAATATTAATAGACGGTAGAATAACAGAAAGTTTTGAAATTCAAATAGACCAAATTGACAAAGAAGTTGAGAAAAAACTACAAGAAATAGCTAGAAAAAAACACGACAATTGCAAAGACAATAAAGATGACGCAATATATTGTATTAAGGTGATATCATGCTTTGGATTGGCATTTTTATCTTTGTATTTAATTATACTATACAGAACAAATAATCAATAATAGTTATTTCATTATTAATTATTTAAAATTATGTTATTACAAAGATCCGATATAATTTTGAAAATAAGTTACATCTTGATTTAACCGTTCTCCAAAATCTCCATTCTGAACCAAACCATCGCCAATCCGACTAATATAATCTATTTGATAAGTAGAGAGGATTTGTAGTATTGCGGAAGGGTCATCTATGCCAACCAACTGTTGCCGCATATTATCACGGAAAATTTCTTCAATTGTTTCTGGTCCTGCTTCAGCATTTAAGCTTGAGATCGCGCTAGGCGGAAGTGTAAGAACTGGCATAGGTTGATGATCGTTTTTTGGATGTATTTCACCGGTTCGTGGAGTTTTTACTCCTCCTCTTTTCTTCCGCGTCTTTTTGCGGCGGCCACCATGTGGTTTTTTTTTCATTTCTTCTATAAATCGTGCTATTACCAAACTAATAGCACTAGCAGCAGAGCCCCTTTCGGTTGCTTGTTTTGTAACAACATTTTTATATTTTTCTTCTAATTCTTTAATATTTTCGGGTGGAACAATTTCCATTTCCCGTAAAATCTCGCTAAAAGTAAGCATTAATCTAGAATCTATAAAATCTTGAGCTTTAATATTTCTAGTAATATATTGTTCTTCTAATTTTTTTAATTTAAAATTATTCATACATTTTTGCCATAATTCTTTGAACTTTTCATCTCCTCCTTTTTTTCTACGCGTCTTTTTCTTGCGTTTTCCGCCACCCGCTGCTCCAGGGCTTTGATTACCACTATATGAATTCTGAATTAAATGACGAAAATCTGCTTCTGTTCGTGCTTGTGGGAGTTGGGGTTCATTTCCCATTTGTTGGAACATTGCTTGTCTTGCCCTATCTAAATGTCCTTGCCAACCGCTGCGATCTATACTATCGTGAAAATCATCAATTATCCTTCTTTGCTCTTGTAACCGATAAAGTTGATATTCTCTTGTATGCGGTGGACTACCATATTCATTCATATATGATTCTAATGCTTCCTCTGCTGCTCCAAAATCATAATAATCGCCGTCAAATTGTTCGACGTTCCAAGTATAATCTGGTTCAATAAAAAAACGAGATATAGTAGCTCCTTTGCCGCGTTTCTTACGCGTCTTTTTCTTGCGCCGTTTTCCACCTTTTTGTAATTTAACAGTTCTTTGTTTTTTACATCTAAACTTTCCTCTTTTATAACCTTTTCTTGTTATAACAGATTTAGTACAAATTCCAATAGCAATTCCTTCTTTTTTAAATTTTTGTTGAACTTTTTTTATGCAACTACAGAATTTTTTGGCTATAATTTTATCAGCTTTTTTCTTTATATTTTTGGATTTTTTTGGAACAGATAGTTTATAGAATTTTAATATTTTTTTATAATCAGATGTAGAAAGTTTCATAAAATATATATAAATTATATATATATTTTTAATAATTACCATTTATTTTTTTTCACATTAATTCTAGGTCCTTTAATTCCCATCTGAGGGTCATACTCGTCTTCTTCGTCGTCTGAAGCTAAATTTTTAGACATTTCCCAAAATTCTCTGGAACCTAATCTAAACTCTCCATGCGGAGCGGCTTTATACCAAAAAATCTGGTCTTCAAGTTTATTAGATTTGGCGTTGTTGCAGACTACCAAACATTCATAGTTTTCAGTGCATTGGTCCATTACTTGACAGAAACTTTCAAAGGTTGAAAACATACCAGCATAGTTTTCATAGATTCTTCTTCTATTTGTTAAATAAGGTTCGCGTAAAATAAATGTATAATCTATATTAGTTCTTAAATTAGGGGGAACACCAAGAGGGTACTGCATAGTAATAACAAGCATAATTTTCCAATGTCTTCCATTCATAAATAATAGACGCATCATTTTCTCTCTAGCCCAACCATTATCGTATAGACAATCATCAAGAATAACAAATGCTCTGCCATCAATATTTGTTCTACCATAAGCCTCTTTTTCTTTTTTGACTTGTTTCAAAACAATTTTTTGTCTTTTTAGTATATTTTCAATGATTGCTGTATTATATTCATCGTGAATAAATAATTTGGGGACAATTTTCCCATAAAATCCATTACCACTTTCTGTTCCAGAAATAACAGTTCCGATAGGAATATCTTGATGATAAAATAACATATCTCTAACTAAAAAACTTTTACCAGTATCTCTTCTACCAATTAAAACAATAACTGGTCCTGAATTAGTATTAGGGTCAAAACTAATATTTTTCATGTCAAACTTTTTTAATTCTAAATTCATTTGATATAAAAAAAATATATTAAAAATAATTAAAATGAACTTATTTAAGTTTAATATAACAAATTATATTATACATAAAACGTAAATGGCTACGCCAACACCTACGTCAACACCCCCTTTATTTACTGTATCTTATCAAAAGAATGATAATGAAGAACTTTTCAAACAAATGGATGATGTATTGAATGTTTATAATATGCAAAATTATGTGCCGATTTATAGTCGTTATTTTGAATTAAACGATACAAATAATAATTCGATAAATTTAAATCAAAAAAATACAATTGTATCTTTAGATGGAAAAAAAACAGAAAATATATTTGATATAAAAATTAAGAATGAATCAGGAGAACATTTAAGAAAATCTTTTTTTAAATTTAGCCCATTGTTCGATCCAGTGAAATACATGGTTGGAAAATATTCGCATATAGAAAAGGAAAAAATAAAGAAGCTTCCTAAATATAACGGTACAAAGGGATATACAAAAAAAGTTTTAGATGTAAATAACACATCATATGTTGATAGTTTTTTTTCATATTTATCAAGTAGGCTACTTAACGACCACGGGTTTATTCACGGAATTGATTTTTATGGGTCTTTTTTAGCAATACAAGATAAACACTTCTTAAATATATTTGACGATTTAGAATATTTATATGGTTCTGATTATTTTCATCAAAATAAAGATGAACTTTTTAAAACGGAAGATATAGATGAAGATATGCTAGAAGATGATACAAGATCGCATCGGAAAAAAATTAAATTTAAATCCGAAAAAATATCAATAAAAACAGACAACATAGATTTGGGAATAAAAGTAGAAAATTTAACAGCCGCGAATTTGCAAAAACATAATTCTGAAAGCCCAAATATAGAATCAAGCTTGAAATTATGCGAACATAATGTAAAAGTCAAAAGCAGCAATGAAAGTAGTGATAGTAAAAAAACAAATTCGACGTGTTCTTCAAGAAGTTCAAATACTTCAAAAAATAGCGAGGACGAAGATGATGAAGACGATGAAATTTCAGGAGAAAGTAGTGGAACAGAATTCGAAAGTTGTAGTAATTCAGATATGTCAGGATATTCTAGTTCCGGAACAGAATATATTAAAGCAGAAGTATTCGATTTTCCAGTACAAATTATATGTTTGGAAGGATTGACAAATACACTAGATTCATTATTAGAAGTCGAAGACGAAGACGATGAAATGGATTCACTGCAATGGAATTCTTGTTTATTTCAAATAATCATTTCTTTGCTTACGTATCAAAAAACCTTTAATTTTACTCACAATGATTTGCATACTAACAATATTATGTATATCGAAACAGATAGACAATATTTATATTACAAATTAAATAATGAATATTATAAAGTTCCAACTTTTGGTAAAATATTTAAAATTATAGATTTCGGGAGAGGAATATATAAACATTCTGGAAAAACATTTTGCTGTGATAGTTTTTCACAAAAAGGAGATGCTTCATCCCAATATAATTGTGAGCCATATTTTAATCAAAATAAACCTAGATTAGAACCAAATAACAGTTTTGATTTATGTAGATTAGCTTGTTCTTTATTTGATTATTTTTTCGATGATATAGACGATGTAAAAAAAGAAACGGATATGATTGCGTTATTAATAGCCGAATGGTGTAAAGATGACAAGGGTAGAAATATGTTATATAAAAATAACGGCGAAGAAAGATACCCCGATTTTAAATTATATAAAATGATTGCTAGGTCGGTCCATAACCATAATCCAGTTGATGTTATAAAACATCAGTTATTTGAAAAATATATTGTAACAAGAAAAAAAATCAAAAAGATAAAAAAGGAAAAAATAATGAATATCGACGAATTGCCATGCTACATATAAATTGAATTAATTAAAATATATTAGTTTTAATTAATATAATGAATATACTGAATAATGAAAACGAAGACCCTCAATTTGTTCTTTTAAGTGAAAAAAACAAAGATGAATTTTTAGTCTGGTGTTTAACGCAATTGTGGGATGATAATTTAGAATTAAACGATGAATTTTTGAATTATTATATGGAATTAAAAATAAATGAATGGATCGAACAAAACCATCCTTGGTTATATTGTTATACTTGTATAATTGATGAATTTAAAACACAACAACAAAATGAAGAAAATAAAAAGAAAATAAAAGAAGAAGAAGAAGCAAAGAGAGAGAAAGAAAAAATGCGACCAACCGACCAGAATAAAAGACGTGAATTATTTGCTAAGAAATTTGAAACTATATTTAATAAATTGAATTAAATATAACTTTTTAATTCAATTTAATTAAGAATGACTAGTCAAGATACGCAAATACAGTATTTATATGATAATATAAATACATTTCAAGAAAACGATGTTGATATTGAGAAATTAACAGAAGCAGAAATAAAAAACACATTTCATTATTTAGAAAATCAAGCAAATTTTATACAAAATATATTAGGTATTGAATATGTTTTTAAAACAAATGCTAATAATTATAAAGATCCATTAAAATGTGTAAAGCTAGATCAAATTATAAATCTAACCTGGGGAGAGCCCACCTATTTTATAGCGTTTATAGATGATAATATATTAATATCTATGTGTGAAACGTTTATAAAACGCATTCCGATATTAAAAAATATTTTGTTAGAAGAAAAAGGAAGCGATAAACCATTAAGATTACATTATAAAGCAATTTTTAGTAAAGATAATACACTTTCATCCAAAGGTCCAAAATTATATATATCAAAATTACCATTGGCTAGTTTGATATTTTCAATGCCTTTTCGAAAACAAGTGCTTCCTATAACAGAGGAGGCTAAGGCAATACCTGAATGGGATGTAAGATCTATTCGTGGAAACGTAAATCCAGGGGATGATTCTTTATTAAACGAATACTATATGTATAGTAATTTGGCGGAAGCTATTATAAATAAACAATGGTATAGTTAAAATCCAGCAGGACCTGTAAATACTTCGGGTGTTGTACTTTCGACAATACCATTTGCGAATTGGCTTAATATAAAATTACCTATAACAACACTTAAGTAAACCATTAAAGTATCTCTAATCATGGTTTTTATAGGTTTTTTTTCTTTTAAGATAAACCTCATTTCAATGAAACGAAATAATAAATATACTACAGCGATGGCTATGCCCGCGACAAATATTGATTGTGTCATTTAAATTATTTTATTAAGAAAAATAAAATAATTTAACGCAATTATAATAATACTTCAAAATCTAATTTTGGAGAATCACTTGGTTTATCTAAACTATCCAATGTATCTAATTTTAAATCAACCTCTCCACCAGAATGAATTGTCAAAGTATCTTCGTCGTCATCATATTCAGCTTCTTCGGCTTTTCTTTTTGCGTCATTTACAGCAGATATTTTTTCAAGTCTTTCAATGGTTTTTGGTGCGGAAACAGTAGATTCTTTATTAGTTCCCATATCTAAAACGGCATCTTTGTCGTTAAAAGACAATCTTGGAGGTTTATTCAAAGGTTCTTTTTCTTTTATTTCCATTTTAATTTGAGATGTTTCAGTAATATTTTCTTTGTTAGATGAAAAAGGTTCCAAATTCATTTTTAAAGAAATTGGTCCTTTTTTATTTGTTTCTTCTAGTTTTTCAGTTAATACCTTAAACGAATCGGCAAAATCATTTGTATCTTCGTTTTTTTCTTTATCATCTGTGTTTAATTTTTTGATTACTGGTTCTACCGTCTCATTATCAGAATTGTTTTCTTTTGCTTTTTCTTCTAGTTCTTCTTTCAATTTATCACCTTCTTTTTCTGTCATATTTTTTTCAATAATTTCTTCAATAATTTCTTCATCGACGGTTTCATCGATATACGAACGCAATATTTTTTCGACCGGAATACTGTCTCTGATTACAATTAAAATACTTTCCCGACATATAACTTCACACTCTCTCATATTTTTTTGATATTGTAATGGTAAAATATCCTTTTCGAACAAATATACATTGCCGTACAATTTTCGAGCAAAACAAATATATACTTTATGAGTGAAATCTTTTAGTTTTGGTATGTCAATGTCTATTTTTTTCTGTTTTTGTGAAACTCTAATGCTAGTCAAAACCTTTAATTGAGTTATATGGACGCACGTTAAAAGGTCTTCGAGATAGGGACATTCTGACGTTTTGAGAATTCGGTCCGTTTCTTCGGATATTATATTTGAATTCCATTTTGGAACACGCGTAAGAAAATTTTGAAATGTCATAAGATATTTATTATGTTCGTCGTTTTGTTCGCACAAATCAACTGCTTCTTTGTAAATAGATTGAATACCTTGTATAATTAAAGGTGTAAAAATATTAAGCAATCTAGAACAATACTCATTCTTTGCTTCAGATAGAACATTTACATTATAATCATCCATTTTTAAATTGATATGATATTTTCTAAATCTATTTTTTTCCGCAAAAATAATATATTTAATATATTTAATATCAATAATTTTTCGTTTCTAAATTCTTTCCTCATTTTGTCAATAAAAATTAATATATTATATTTTATTTCTCTATCTAAATTTTTAACATTTTCAATATAGTTAATAATGTCTAAAGCGCTAAATCCTCTCTCATATATTTTTAATGATAATACCTTGCATTTACTAATTGAATTATAATTATTTCTTGAATTCATTATTTTTTTCAACCATTTACTCCTTTCGAGCATTGGCTTTACTTCACTTATATCAATTTGGTTGTAGTTATGTAAGCAAACTTTTTTATTATTTATTAGAGGCTGTGGAATATATATATTACAAAATCTTGATAATATAGGTTTTAACAACGAATCTATATCTTCTATTATTATAAAAAATCGTGTTGTATGGCTAAATTGCTCTATACATCTTCTTAATGCGGATTGTGCGTCTGTTGTTAGATTTCCAGCATTAAATAAAATTATACTTTTAAAAATAGAACCTTTATGATTATTTATGTTTGTTTTTGCGAAAAATTTTAGTTCATCTCTGATAAATCTAATACCTTTGCCGTGGGCGCAGTTTACATACATTACGTGTTCTTTTATGAAAGTTTTATTATTTTTATAAATCTTTTCAATAAAATAATTCAATAATTCGTGTTTTCCGCTGCCAGAAGGCCCATAAAAAATAATATGGGGGATTTTTTGCGTTTCAATAAAATAATTTAGTTTTTTTGTTATATCATTATGAATAACTAATTTTTCCATTATATAATAATTATTATTGGGTTTAAATAATAATTATTTGAATTTATTAAATATACGAGAACCTCCGCTTTTCTTTTTAGTTGATTTTTTTGACGAGGAAAGAGAAGATGAAGGTTTATGTGCTTTTAAAGCTTTTCTTATCATTTTAATCCTTTCTTGGTACATTTTAATATCTTTTCCTTCTTTTCCAAAATATTTGTACAGTTCTTGTAAATATTTTGATTGTGTTTTGGCCTTACTTCTAAAAATCTTCACAACAATACTATTATTAATAATATAGTCCATCTTATCTAATGCAGCCAAAATTTTCTTTTTCCGCGATGCATCTACTGTGGGGGGGTCTCTATCTCTCTCATCTGCTGACTTGACGAGACTTTCAAACTTTGTCAAAGCAACATCTATATGTTTTATGCTTAGTTTTTCTTCTTCTATTTTTTTTCTTTTTTGTGCATCACTCATATTTTCAACAATTGATTGCGTTGAATTATAAATAATAACAAATATTAGAATACCAGCAATACAATATTTATATTTCATAAATAATTTATATAATTTCATTTATTATATAAATTAACAATATTTTTTTATGCGATGCTATTTAAACTATGAGTGTATGGATTATTTTTAAAAGGCGTTAATAAATCGCCTGAATTTCTGGCACAATGTTGTGCTGTTTCGCGTGTATTTTTATTATTATATCTGCCAAGATTAGTCACATTCGAACTTGCTTTTGGCATGTTAGGCATCGGTCTGCCTGGCTTACAATTTTTATTGCTATGAAGGCTTACATTAATTTTTGAATTATATAATTTATGATTGCCAACGTTATATCTATCTACCTTCGATATAACCTCTTTATTTGGATTTAAGTTCGCATTATAAGCAGCATTATATATTTTTCCTTTTGCACCATATCCTTCTTTACCACCTGGATTACCGTAAAACGAACAAGTAGTAGAGTCGCGCTGGCCGTAAACAGGTTGATGATCGTTTGTTGTATGCCCTAAATTATACGCTGCTCCCCCGTGTTTGATATATTTTGTATTTTCTGTTTGTTCTCGAATAGTTGGCGCCGGAGAATCATGAGGATTCCATATTGCTTGTTGCTGTCCTGTCGCGTTAGCATTGCCAACAGGTCTTAAGTTTCCGATTACATTTTGTTTTTTAGTTGGTCTCAATACATCTAAAATTGGCGACATCATTGCATAAACTCCTCTAGAAATACCGTTTAGATGAGTATTCTCGCCTGTTAGCATTCGCGAATTAGTTACTTGTGTAAAACCTTTCTTACCATAATCGCCGTTTGTTACGTCTTGTCCATTTGGTCTTGTCGCACCTCCTAAATATTTGTCCGGGCCCTGAAATTCTGGTTTTTCAGATTGTTGTACGTGCCCCCTTTGTCTGACCCCGTTGTTTTCCGCTGTTGCAATACCAGTAAATTCTTTAGAAGTTGTCTGTCTATTCTCATCTTTCAATATATGGTCTGACCTTGCGGTTTGGGCTTTTTCAATACCTGTTGTTGTAAGCCATCTATCAGCACTTTGAATATAATATGTATCAGGTCTGTTCTTTTCCTGCTTACCTATAATTCCTCTTGGTCCTCTTCTTCCCACGTGTCCGCCTAATATTTGACCCTTGTATGAATTCTTTGGATTATTCGCGGTTCTTAATTGATCCACTGTCTTTGGACCCCATATTTCTCTTCCTTCCATGCTCGAATTAAATCCACCATCACCCTTCGAACTATATCCTTTATTTATACCAGGCCCTACTTGAATTTCTTGCCAAGGTTTTACATTATGCATTTTACTCGATACATTATTTCGCATTCTTTCCTGCATATATTCGGTTGTCGAAGGCATTCCATGGCTCCAATTCATATCTTTTTTCGGTTTAAATAATGGTGCTTGTGCTTGTTTTTCTGTCATTTGACTACCAGCCCCTGTATATGTATCTAATAATCCTTCGTGTCCTGTGGTAGATTGTGTAATCGAAGACCCAAAATATGGAACCATATTATTATGTTGCATTTCACCCGGTTTCATTTGATTTCCTGTTAATGAAACAAATTGATTTGATGAATTTTCTGTTTTTATATTTCCTGCTGGATTATATGGTTTTAATTCAGTATCTGGATTCGCCCCTTTGTATGAAGAAATTTCATATTTGACAGCATTTTTATCTAAAACAGGATAATTTTTCACCATTGGATTTGTATTAGGCAGCCTCGTTGAACTATTTCTTACTGTGAATTGTTCCTTTTCTTTATTTTGATTGGAAATAATATACATGGCACCCATTGCCATTAACGGTATTGCTACTTCAGCCATTATATAATATAATGTAATATATTTTCTTAATATTATAAACAAATATATTACAAACAAGGTAACTTTGGAACATAACTATCTCTCTCTAAAAGTCTTGTATTAAGATTGTTTTGAAAATTGAAACACACGTTTTCTTGTGGATTTAAATATAAAGGTTGAATTAAAGATTGTTCTAAAGCTCTGAAATTTCGTGCGGGATGCGTTGTTCTTGTTTGATCGGTACCTAAACTTTTACAATTATTAAATGATATTTTTGTGGTTGTTATATTTTTTTTCAGTGGATATTTGTTTTCAGAACAATGTTTTTTATATATCCTTCCTCTTCCACTTAAATCACTGTCTATATCAATGGGATGACCTCCAACCACATTCATATTATTAGCTGCAAACCCGCCAATTCTTATTTGAGGGTCTTCCATGTAACAACTGTTATTGCCTGGACCCGGAACATTTAAATGATACCTCCCACTTCCAGTAGATTGTTTTAACCGCTGTCTTGTTCTTGCTTCATCATAATTAAATCTAGTAAAAGACATATATAATTATATAACATTATATATTTCTTAATTTAATCCAATACTTTTTTACCATTCACTGCCTGCAATGCTGTCGATAGTGCTGCTATATTATTTGATAAATTTGTCAATATGGCTGCCAAATCTCCAACATTTACTGTTGGATTTTCAACGCCAGTACTAAAATCAGTCCCCTGGTAAGTTACTCCGGTTACAACAGTTGGATAATTTATTACTTGATGCAATGAGCCTGTTAGTTCAATACCCGCTTGAGCTATTAGTTTTTGAGTGAATTTTTTTATACCCGTAATTTCTTGGGGCAATGCGGCAGTGCCACTTGCTTGGTCTACTGTATTATTAAGGGCGCTTTCTATTGAAGCCAAATCACCTTGAATATCTGTTCTATTCCCAATTGACGTCTTAGATGCCGCTATATCAAGTCTCTCACTCGCTGTAATAATTTTCCCTGAACCAATATCTGTTATGTCCGAACAACTTATGGCGGTAATTGCAATTGCTTGTGAGCCATCAAATGATACATTATTTATAGTTGTTGCTGTTTTTAATTTATCTGCCGAAGTTG
>Ga0233439_10002642_pt1 | contig 19863 bp, 9 predicted proteins | sample SI_123_September_6_FD_182713 | JGI IMG/M metagenome (GOLD analysis project Ga0233439, IMG submission 182713) | Seawater microbial communities from Saanich Inlet, British Columbia, Canada - SI_123_September2016_100_MG | ecosystem: Environmental > Aquatic > Marine > Inlet | place: Canada: British... | reverse complement strand
ATTGCAGTTTTCGTACCATCATACAAAATGCTCAATGAAATATTTGCTGATGCCTTTTTCTCTGGAATTCGCAAGATCACTGAATCCAGAGATTGGTCAAAACAAGATATCGATGGAATTGTAGATTTACTAAGAGATGAAAAAGAATCTGGCCAGAGAATACTATTGTGCGGAGTTTTCGGTGCAAGGTTGAGCGAAGGTGTGGATTACAACGGAGGCGTATTAGATGCTGTTGCCTGTGTAGGAATACCAAATCCGCCACCATCAGTATTGAATGATTCATTGAAAGAGTATGTTTCTGAACGCTTTGGCAAAGATTTAGCATGGCAATATACCTCCACTCAACCGGCGATTAATTCAATCCTACAAGCAATGGGAAGACCGATTCGTTCAATCGGCGACCGCGCCCTCATTCTTCTCTTAGACAAGCGTCATTCCGATAGAGTATATTCAAAATGCTATCCAAAGGACCTGATGATGAGTACAACTTCTGGACCTGAAACTACAACAAGTTTCGCAAGGAGATTTTTTGCGAAGGTTCATACAACAATAGAGGAATGAATATCACACCGAGGAGGACGAAGGTTCATGGACATCGCAAGCAACGGCAACAATATGGAACAATGGCAGGACATGGAAATCTCTCTCGAGAAGCCAACTGATTTGGCACCTACTACACCAATTTCTAATGGTTTGGATGTAACACCAAACCTTCTCCATGATGAATTTCATCAGCAGGCTGGCCACTTATCTGAAGTCGAACAATTGCATAGCCATGTACTGGTAACCGCAGGAATGTTGCCTGAAACCCATATCGCAGAAGTTCAACCTCAACGTCAATTGGCTTGGGTAATCAAAGAATTGCATGGAAGATTGAATCCAGATGGATTATCTGTACCATTATTAGGTGCGGCAATTGACCAAATCCAATTACAGGTGATGAGAACAGAAACTAGAGCAACAGTAAAACTGACCATTAGTGAAGAAAATAACCCTACACTTGAGCGATTGATGCCACTTCCTGAAGAAGCAACTGGTGATATTAATGCACACTTTGTCAATGGCAAATTACACCTTAGATGGTAGATTTTGATTGTTTTACTTCTTGAAAATGAGGTATAAAGCTAATCCAACAATTATTACAATACCAACTATTGCCTTGATACTAAGACCTGAAAGAACTGATTCTGTCATGAATTGGCGATAACACAGCATTATTTAGTTTCTAAGGTAGAACAAAGTTTTTGAGAGTTGATAAATTAAACAATCCATGAAGCCCTACCTTGAGCATGTAAATATCACCGTAATCAATGTGGATGAAGCGGTTCGTTTCCTTCAAACTGCAATGCCTGATTGGAAAGTTCGAGCAGATGTTAGCAGTGCGGAAAGCAACTGTCGCAGATGGGTTCACCTAGGCACCGATACAAGTTATATTGCCATTGAAGATAGAGGCGCGACGGAAAAGGGAGGCCACGAACCTTATGTTGATCCAGGAATGAATCACCTAGGCTTTGTTGTCAATGATGTCAATGCTGTATCAAAGAGATTAACCGATGCTGGATATGAAGAGGGTTTGAGTTCTCTTGATAATCCAAATCGAAAGCGTATATATTTCTATGATGCAGACGGTAATGAGTACGAATTCATTGAATATCTCAAAACGGATGTTGCTTCGCGCAACGACTATTCAGACGCATAAATTGATTGAAACAATCAATTATCAAGTTCTTGGAGCGATTGCTTGCAACTGGTTAATCTCAGCACTCATACGATTCAATGCCTGCATTGCAGCCTCTTGGTGGACACCACCCATCTCTTCTCGACTATATCTTGCCATCTCGAAGGTGTTGTCCAAAGCGATTAGTGCATCATTGGAAATTCCTGGCATTGCTTGGCGAATAGCAACTTCGAATTCACGAACTGTTTCAAAGTCACGGCGTAAGAAATCACGCTGTTGAAGCAATGAACACAAATCTTGGTAGCAATTGAAAATCGCTTCTCTAATCGAGTCTCCTGCTGCCAATAATTCAGCAGTATATGCAAATATTTCAGCAGCATCTGACATCAGTTCAGCAGCCTTTTTCTTTCTATACATTACAACGCCTGCAGCACCTAAGGCCGCAATTAGAAGCATTAGCACATATGACCACGTTGATACTTCTTGGACATCTTCAGCATAGGTATATTGTGGTGAGAAACCATCTTGGCGTATTGCTGCAAATGATGTGAGGCTTTCATCACTCAAGCGTGGATCGTTGATGATAATGTCCATCGAAACTTCTCCCCAGCGACTTGCGTCACCGTAAGGTGGGTCTGAGTTAAAATTAATCAGTGCGACTCCATTTTCATTTGTTATCGGTTGTAATGGATTACCCAATTGCGTGCCATTTCCGTCATAGAGATAGATAGTTACACTAATTCCAGGAACTCCTGCTCCTGTATCTTGGGCTGTAATAATTACATTGCCGGTAATGTCTTCGTCTTTATCTTCAATAACTTCATCAATATTTACATTGAAGTCTGCATTTATCTTGACATATAGTATTTGAGAAATACTCTCTGCATTCAAGTAGAGTGAATCATTTCTTGGTGCATCTATTGCAATCCATTGTGAACCAGATTCCATCCACGAAGGCGCAGGTCCAGTAATTGAGAAATTACCATTTGTCCAAGTGACTAGTAATCCTCCAATACAACTTGCTCCATCTCTGCCATTGACACAGTCTGTGCCATTTCCAATGTGTAGAACTAGATTTTCAAAGACTTCTCCTTGACCGCCAACTTCTGCTATTGAACCGGTTAGAACAATCGGAGCAAAGGTTCCATCGGAACGTGTCACAATCTTTGAAGAGGTTTCATCAAGGGTTATTTCCATATTTGACCAAACGATAGCAATAGCACTTTCTGATGCTTCTAGGTGAGCATTTGTCCCTGTGAAAATGACTGTAAAGGTATGTTCTCCTCTGGTCAATTCCATTGTTGCTGGAATAACTACATTCCATGTACCATCTTCACTAGTAGTTGCAGTTGCAACTTCCACATCATCGAGGACAATGCTTACCATCATTCCTCCAAGACCGTCTCTATTTACTGTGTCAATGTCAAACAATCTTCCAGATAATTCCCATGTATCTCCACGTGTAGCATCTCTTCCATCATCAAAGATCAGCGTGATATCTGAACGGTGAGCGAGGAAGAAGGTCGTATTGCCTGTGTCTGAACGATAGAATCCTTGGGCAGATACTATTGCATCCATTGTGTGGTTGCCAAACGAGAATATGTCAGGTATTGTCCAATCGTATGAGAATTGACCTTGCGCATCTGTAGTTACTACAGCAACGACGACCCCTTCAACATTCAGTTCAACTTGGTGCCCAGCTATTGGATTCAATTGATTATCAACTACTAATCCTGTGATTGACACATTCTGTGAAACCGCTACTGGACTTGGCATATCTACAGTTACCAAGACCTTGCTGAATACATTCCAAGTTCCACTTTCCTGACTCGGCAAGTAGAATGTAGTTCCTGTGAACTTAACTTCAAGTGATAATGGGCCAAGGTTTGCATCCGCTGGCACTGCATGTACTGCAGTAAACATTCCATCAACATCTGTTGTAACATTGGTTAGCCACATTCCATCAAGCCAAATTTCAATGGTTAGATTTTCCAATGGTAAATCAACAATATCAAGCAATCTTCCTTGGATAGTCATACTATCTTCTCGGTCAACATCTCCGGTTGGAGTAATCAATAGAATCTTAGTTGGAACACTAACATTGAAAGCAACAATATCGCTGCTTGGGTGGTAATATTCAGGGTTTGCAGGGTCACCTACACCAATCGGGTCAACCCAATCTCGGCCACCATTAAAGCGAACCTCAATTTGATGCGCTCCTGCTGTAGCATCTTCTGGAAGAACCCAACTCAAGGAAAAGGCTCCACTCAATGCATTTGTTTCAACACTCGCTACTGGAACTCCATCAACCAATAGATGAACGATTGCTAGAGATTCAACACCATTGCTGTATAGCGGTAGTCCAAGGTCATCTAGTAGAGTTCCGTTAACAATGAATGAATCACCAGCAGTCAGTGTGCTCGGGCTTTGAGAAATGCTCAAATTGGTTTCTGCCAACACAACGAATTGAGTTGTTGTATTACTACCCAATAATCCGGTAGTTCCAGGGATTCCTCCAAATGTAACCCTTAGGTCAGAAGGACCGACTGATTGGTCACTTGGTACATTCAATACTCCAATAGCCGTTCCATTTGCTGCAGTGGTTAATGTAGCGTTGATATTTGTGCCAACAATCTCAATCATTACTGCTTGCTGTGGCACATTTTCGCCAGTATTATCTCTCAACAAGATTTGTATTGAGACATTATCTCCACGATCAGTTCTATCGTTTAGTGAAGGTTGTCCAAGGCCATCTATCGACGGCTTCAAGAATACCAACGTTGTATATCCTCGACTATCAAATGTAGTATTATCTTTAGAACCTAAGTAGAAATTAACATTAGGCACAAATGATGCTTCAAGTACATGGCTATCTGCTTTGAAGTTCTGGCTTAGTGTAATTGTTGCATTCCAGAATCCTCCAGTCATCACAGTACCGTTGGCGACAGTAAACCCTGTAGGGTTACCATCTAGTGTAAACAAGATATTAGCCAGTAAATCAGTACCATCTCTTTGCTCTAAACCGCTTCCGTTATCAGAAACAACTTGCCCAGATACATCAAACGATTGTCCAGCCACTGGATTGGCAGAAATTGCATCTACGACCAATATTGTCGCTGCTCTAATAGTAATAGTTGACAAATTAGCATTCGTTGATAATAAATCGCTAGAACCATTGAATACGATGTTGACTGTAATCAGTCCAAGTGGATGGCTTGAAGGGATTACATGAGTAAAGTTGGCGAACCCTTCACCATCGGTAATAGTCGGAGCAAGCCATGTCTCATGGAATTCAATTGCAACATCATATCCAACAAGTGGTTGCCACATATTAGAAGATTCAACTAACTTAGAAGTCATATTGACAGTTTCACCGCGATTGATGATTATTGGATTCAATGGTTGTAAATTCTCAAAGCGAGAAACACCCATAACCAATATTCCGTGTTGAGTTGAGGCGGTCAGATAGAAAGGAGAAGAACCTTCCATTACACTGATTACCAGTGTTTTTTGCCCTCTTACTGTTCCATTGTTTAGTGAATCGGTAGGAATAGACATATTGAATGTTCCATTTTGTGAAGTAATATGTCCTTCTACAAGTGTTTCATTTGGATTTTCTAGCCAAAATGCGGAAAGTGCGACTGCACTAATTAGAGATCTACTTCCATTATCGGCATCAAGAACTTGCCCTAACACATTGAAATTTATACCAGCAGTAACAGTGCTAGGAACACTATCAATTCTGAAATCACTATCTACTTGAACGGTGATATTTACGATAGTATCGTTACCTGTACGTCGTGAATTACCCATGCTCAATCCATCTGTCAAGTCATCGTGAACTACCATTCTCAAATCATAATATCCTGGGCTAATTCCTGAAGGAGTCCATGAAAAACTTGCATTTCCAGATGCATCGGAAACAATAGTTGCAATGGTTTGATTTGTATTGCCATAGTCAAACACAAATTCAACAGATGCATCACTTACATTCGACATATCAGCAACATCAAAAATTGAAGCATTCAGGAATACTGAATTATTCATCTCCACTATTATTATCGGCCGTTCAGATTGTACAACAAACTCTGATTCTACACCCACTAATACCGAAGGTAAGTTAGGAGGTTGAGGAGGGTCAGAAGGAGGTGATAGGTCAACTAATTGATAGAAAGCTCCACCGATTGGTGCAACTGCATCAAAGTCCATCAATAATTCAAATTCATACGCATTACTCGGTTGATTCGTCGGCATTGTCACTGAAATGTTGAATGTTCCAGTGGAATTGTTGAGCATACCATTTGCAATATCTATCAAATTACCATCTGGCAATCGCATAAGAACTGTAAGTATTGAATCATTATTGAGAACTGGTGTTAAATGAACTGAATCAAATACATCTCCGTAAATGTAGGTACTAGTTCCCAAGTGATTCCAATCTTGCCCTACACTGAGATTCCATCCTACTTCTGCCTGAGTTCTTAGCCAGGCTTGACCAATTGATGGTTGGAAATATTGTGAACCATTGAAAGAAATATCAAGAATGTAATCATAAGCAATCTTACTGGAATTTAAATCCCAACTCAAAGAAATCACTGTGGATTCTGGGTCTGTAGTAGTATTTACCCAGTTGTTATCAAAGAAGAAGTCATAATCTCCAACCGTGTTAAAGCCTTGAATTACACCTCGGTGATCTTCAATTTGCACACGTACATTTGTCGGAGTTCCTCGCATCTGTGGCATTGCTTCAATTGAGAAATCAAGTATTCCTTGCAACCAATATGGAGCATTAATTGATACATTTGCATCATCGGTTGCTAATAGTACATCTGGGAAGAAGCGCAATTGTATTTCGATAACACCTGCCGCGACTGGTGTATCTGCTGCTGCAAGAAGATGAGTAATAGTAAACGAACCATTTACTGTGAAATTGAAAACTTCAAGCCATTCCATTCCTGAATCATTTTGACGAATTGACAATGACAGATTTCCAAGCATAGCGACCGGAGTTGCACCGATACTCATCGATGAACCATTGATATGTATATCATCATTCAACACGAAAACACTGTTATTGGCCAAAGGCCCCTCAACTGTTGCTGTGAGGTTAGGAGCATCTCGAATATCCAATGTAATAGCATGTGTTGATGGCCTTAGATGGAATTGTGGCGGAGTGAATGTGGTAACTGATGTATCTAACCAACCAGAATAACCAAGTGTTGCAGAAATATTTGTCTTGAATTCTAATGGGTCCAAATCAACTACAATACTCCATACACCACCAGGGCCTACATCTCCGCTTAGATTAGTTAATCCATTTACTGAAGAAGTAAATTCCAACCAAACCGTTTGGTTTTCAATTTCATCAGCCCAACTAATAGGTGGATTCTCAAATGAAAGCAATCCTTGGATAGTTGTCGTTGCTCCCGCACCTGCAACTGGAGAATCTATTGCTTGTGGACTGGTGTGGTTTATCACCGAATCATCGGTGACATTGATGTATACATCCAAGACAATTCCGTCATGCGAAACATATCCACTCTGTAGATGTTCAACTACGAGACGGTGAATGCCTGGGCGTATTGCATCAGTAGGAATTCCATTCATTGTGAAATTACCATCCTGCAAACTATTTGATGATGAAAAGATTCTAGCAGGGTTACCACCTGAACCAGGGACTAGATCTGCTTCATTAAGCGGAACTAGATATCCAATTAGTGGTATTTCTCCGATTGGAGTTGCATTGTCTACAAATCTAAGTTGACCTGAGACAGAAATATTTGTTTGGCCATCTCTATCCCATGTCAATGGGCTAACAGTTTGGTTGACGAGTTCAATTTCTTCGGCTGCTGGACAAGCATCAAATGGAACCCAGCCCATGTCAAGATTTCCATTTGCTGAATTTTGTTGCAGTTTGACTTCGCCCCATGTAGAGCGGTCACCAGAATAGACTTCATACCCATTACCTGTCCATGTCCCACCAACATATCCAGTGACATATCGAGCTGGCAATCCTGCCAAACGAGCCATGGTAACAAACGCTGCTGAAAATTCTGCACAGGTTCCTTCAAGGACACTGCCGACAAGAAGATTGGACATATCCTCTTCTTTTGGAATACCAGAACCGTTGTAATTTCTCTTGAATTCCGTTGTTGAGTTACCATTGATTAAAAAGTCTGAAATCGCTGAAGCCTTGGAATAAGCATCCGTTGCTCCAGCATCATTTATCACAGCATTAGTGATATTGAAAATACCAGAATTAATGTGGGTCAAATCCTTGAAACTTGCATCTAGTGATAATTCATAGGAAAAGCCTGGGCTGGCGATTGACGAGGCCGAATTATTTGCCCAATCAAAGTAAAACTCTGAATTATTTACCCATATTTCACTGAGCGGACCAGGATTGACAGTTATCATGTAAGTATCATTTGTCACATCCAAAGAGGCTGAAGCATCCGACCAGAACGATAGTTCTGTCCATGAATCAGGCATCGGCACTGCCCCATTCATTATTGGATTGTTCATTTGTATGGTCCATAAGACAGTGTCATTTGCAAAAGAAATATCTGCAAGGTTTGTCTTATTGGCTGTTGGAACATTGACAACTGAACTTGGGTGTGCCGTACCTATGTGAGCATAGGTTGTACCAGTATAGAAATCGTTAGTGGTTTGTCTCCAACGGTGCACTGAAAATACATCTACATTACCAGTTGTATTGTTGGCCCAGAATACAACTTCATTTGAAAACGAATCGTCGCTTGGGTCCCATGGATTGAATGGCGCACCAACACAATTAACAAACCAGAATTGTATTGGACATTCATCACCATCTAGCATTCCTCCACCATCAGTATCTGGATTTGTCCAGTCTGTACCGGTTTGATTCTCAATAGCATCTGGGATACCATCTCCATCAAAATCATCAGGGAGTAAATCGTCAGAAGGATCATTTTCTGGATTTGTACCATCGAAGTATTCTGATTTATCGTCTACTCCTCCACCATCTGTATCTGCAGCAGTAGTATCTGTAATCCAAGTGTCTTGTGAACCATTAGTAATCCCTATCCAAGATAAATCGCAACCAGTATTTGCTTCAAAGTAGTTGTTCAGTCCGTCCAAGTCGTCGTCCAATAGATTTGAGCAGGGTTCATTTGGATCGGTTCCATCAATTCTCGCCTCATCATAGTCATTGACTCCATCACCATCTGTATCAACTAATGTAGGATTTGAAAACCAACCAAAGGTTCCCAGTAATTCCTGCCAATCTGCTAATCCATCGCCATCGGAATCTGTATAATCATCATCACAATAACTGTGTGTTGTTAGGATTGTTCCGGATTGTGTTGCACTATAATGACAGAATGAACCGTTACGGTTCTCCACAGTAGTGACGCCTGCTCCTGGGCCATTTGATACACCCTGAATCACATTATTGACCACAGTTGCATAGGCAAACGAGCTAAGCGTTCCCGACGCGTTATACCATCCAACACCTCCTGCAGGATTGAATCCTGAGCCATCTCCAATCGTCAATTGGCTAGTTAGGGCATTCCATGAAGAAAAAGAAGTCGAATAATCAACCATTGAATCACAAGGGTCTGTACCATGTGATACATTTCTCTCATCACCGTCATTTATTCCACCAAAATCAGTATCGGCAATATCCCACGATGTACAAGAAAGGTTTTCTTCCCAGTTTTGAATTCCATCGCCATCAGCATCGCCAGAATCTTCTCGGCGCGTAGGGTCTGTCTCACCGGGGTCCAAAATTCCGTTAGCGTTCAAATCTTCTGCACCATCATCAAATGCATCATCATCTGTATTGTTATCTCTTGGATCACTCGCTTGAGGAGGATTTCCATATGCTCCTGAAACTTCAACACCATCTGGAACACCATCATTATCTGTATCAGATGATGTTGGGTCGGTTAGTAGTGTAAGAGCTTCGTGTGAATCATTTAATCCATCACCATCAGTATCTGCTTTTTGCGGATTAGTTGAGGTAATTCCATCAACTTCTGCAGTAAATGTTGCACAAGCACCAGGGCCGATTCCTTGAGCAGGGTCACATGGCGAGACAGTTTCGGTAACCAAGCCATTCGGACCATTACGGAAACATGGTGAAGAACCACACATCGTAGTCCAAGTAGGGTTGACATATTCCATCAAATTGCTTAGACCATCACCGTCTGGGTCTCCATTTGCTCCATCTGCATTTGACGCTTGAGTAGCATTCAATCCGTTCGCTGCTTCCCACCCATCTGGCATTCCATCACCATCTGTATCCCATCCTGCTACGTCTTCATCAGCAATTCCATCGCCATCATCATCGTTACTTGAACAGTCTAAATCGCCATCGTTATCTGGGTCTGCGGAATCAATGAAACCATCCTTGTCATCATCAAATCCATTGGTACAAATATTTCCAACTGGGTCTTCGTCACACAAAATAACTGAGCCAGTTCCATCATTACCGCTGCCTCCACAAGCGACTCTTGTGTATTGCATTGCATTTTCTTCATCCCAATTATTAACCGGTACTGTCCCATTCCACCAAACACCTTTGTCCAAAACATTTGGTGTAGTAGAAGAATCCCATCCAGTAGGCATCAGATAATTATATTCCATCAAATTGGTCATACTATCACCATCTGGGTCACCAGTTGCACCATCCCCACCTTGACTTGAAAGAGGGTTTAATCCATACTGCCATTCCCACCCATCTGGTAGACCATCGTTATCGGAATCGGGGTTATTTGGTTGAGTATTCATCAGATACTCTAGACCGTACGTTAATCCATCACCATCTTGGTCAGATGCTGCTAATGCACTATATGAAAAAAAGTCAATTGTTGCGAATGTGGACATCACCATTAGCATTACTAATGACAACGATTTGATAGCATCTCGATGCTTCAAAATCTCCAATCCTGGGCGCGCCAAATCGGGGGAAGAATACTTGCGCATAGTTTTCACTAACCTCGGGTTGTTCTTTTGCCTCATAAGGGGAATGGTACGCTGTTCATACAATGCTCGTTTATTGAAACCAATTGCCATTGGAAAAACGCAACACTAAGAGGCAATTTAAGAAAATAATCAAATGTCCTATAATTTTCATCGCAAAATGTCAAATTAGAGATTTTCAAGCTCGTCGAGCAATTCTAAATCATCTTCTTCTTCAACTTCAACCTGTATTTCTTCTAGCGATAAATCATCAATAATTTCCTCTTCTTCATCACTGATTTCCAAGTCATGTCCGAAGTCCTTAGGATCGGCGGAGTATTTCGCCTTGTTATAGAAACTGTACAAAGCCAATAATGCAATTACGACTATCAAAGCAAGTGTAGATGGTTCAGGGTCAATTATTTCATTGAACATACAAGAAATCCCACTGCATTCAGTCATGAATTTGAATGATTGTATCTGAGTATAATTACCATCATATGGTGAGTTCTCATCCATCGGAGTCATCGTCAATGAAAATGAAACTTCTCCACTATTCTTTAATTGCGAAGGTGAAGTTATTTCAACTGAAAAATCCTTATTTGTGTATGCAGGCAAATGTAAGATAATGAATGGACCACCTGCTTGTTCAGAAGAGGCTCTAATCAATCCATCCCAGCCCGTCGGTTCATCCAAGGTGATAACAACATCGAGAGGAACATTGTTTTGATTATCAATTCTGAATTCGATATTCTTCGTCTCATCTGGTGCAAAATATGTGTTTTCGCTCTTTTGAGTGACTTCTAATCGGCCTGCACGGACATCCTTCTCTACTTCAATGACCACTGGTAAATCAAAATATCTTGCGACTTCAGCATCAACTCCTTGTTCAATCACACGAGTATAGATTGTATGGTTTCCAGATTCTACTTCAGGTAGTAAATCAATACTCAATTTCACATCTACGTAATTATTGGTCCAGGTTTTTACCACAACAATATCGCTTGCTGAATCATTGGAAATGGAATAATCCCAATTAGCATAATTGGAATTAGAATCAGTATTTCTAGATAGGGCATCAGGTTTTACGATTCTCCATTCAGTTTCACCAGCATTGTCACTTGAGTCGGAAATGCGCAGGTTAAACCATGTGCTTGCTCCTAATGCTACTGGGCCTACATGTGCCAGTGTACCACCGTCACTATCTGCAATTACTTCTACTAGAATTCCAAATGTACGATGAACTGTAAATCCAACAATCGTTGGGTCCAAGGCAGATTCACCTGAACTGCTAATCATCATTTTTACCAATCCAATGTCTTGGGATTCCCTATCACTCGGCGGATATGCTTCCATACGAATAATCCTTGTTTTATGAGACCCAATCTCAGGTGTAATTGATTGAATTCCCTCATCGACTAATTCTTCACCTGTTTCGTTATCAAATAGCCTAAATTGCCAAGCATCTGGGAAGTCAACAACTCTAATGCGGAAAGTGTCAACATCAAATCCAGAATTAAACAAGTCGATGTAGAACATTCCTGTTTCACTAACATCAACATAGTGCGAAATAGATTCATTATATGCCTCCGGTCTTGTAGAATCTGCAATTTGTTTTTGATGTTCTACATCTTCATAAATAGAAACACGAGGGGATGAATAAACACCTACCTCTGTAATGTTTAGATGTAATGTTTTAATCGCTACTTCAACTGTTTGACCTTGATCATTCTCAGCATAGGCTCTTGCTTCAATGTTCAATTTATCCGGTGCATCGGACAAATCATCATTTGGTACAACCAACTCCAGAATAGGAATTACAGATGCTCCGCCGCCGCTCAATTGGTAGCCACCAGGTTGATCCCATATTGGTTCGGACCAAGAAGAGGGCAATCCCGGAAATGCCAAATCAATCTGTACATCGATAGTAGAGGCTGTTGAGCCTGTGTGTTCAAGCAATAATTCAACATATGAAGTTTGACCTGGGGCGATAAGAACTACATCTGCTTGATCAATTGCTAGTCCGAGTGCTACGTCATGTTCTACCATTGTTATTCCTTCGTGATCAACAATAACAGTATGTCCTTGAACATCCTTTATTTCGAGATACAAGGGGTAATCACCTGCTTCTATCCCAGCATCATATACCCACGATAAATTACCAACTAAGCCATTGTTATCCAATCTCAAATCATTATCGGAAAAGGTTTCAACGAATTTAGTAGATGCTCCATTTGGAGTACTCATTACCAACTTAACATCCTGAATATCTGCTCTTCCAAATGCATCTCTTACATCAATTGAAAAATGAATTTCTCTGTATTCTGGGCGGTGATTCGGCGGCCATTCTATCTTCTCTTCTTCAAGCCATCCACAGCCATAATCCTCATGGCAACTATGAACTTTTATTGCTGAACCTGAAAGTGCATTGGCCTTCAATTCAATCTTTGAAAATCCTTGAGTTCCTGAAACATCACCAAAAGCAACCATTACATCACAATCTCCTTGCCCGATTCCACCGCCACTACCTTCACAAGTTGCTTGTGCATCGATTCGTAATTTCAATTGCTTCCCATTAGGAACTGTGAAACCATTAGTAGGGATGCTAAAGAATACTTCGTTGCTCGTCCATGTGCAAGATTGGAAAGGCGAACTTTGACATGGCTCATCGAGGTTGATAGTCTCAGTAAATTCAGAATTACCTCCTTCTAATGAGAACGTTACATCTGCAGTTGAACCGGAACTACCTGTAAATTTCAGATACACGGATAATTCTGCAACATCTCCTGTTTGTGTAGATGTTTCCCCATAAACTTGCAAATCACTAATCATTTCGCTACTACGGAATTCAAGGCCACCAAGTGCACTCTCTTCGATATGCCCACTATCTGGTTGAGTCGTATTAATCGCCCCATCCCCACCATTTTCAGCAGCCTTCCTATCCAAATAAAGGTCATAAGATTCTATCGAACCTGATGTACTGAGAATTTTTGTTGTGGGCTCTAATGTATCCACTGAATCATCATCACCAATGCTAGAGAACATTGTTAGTGGAGCAATTGCCCCCAATAGAATCAATATGATAATCGATGGAAGTAGGATGCTATTTACGCTTCTCTTGGTAGCCAGCATAGTGTTCACAACTCCGGCCTGCCCAACCGACTGTTAAACGGTTTTGCCTCAATTGCTCTCTAAACACCCCCTCTACGAGGGGGATTGTTTATTCCAGAAAAATAATTTCAGTAAATAATTTGTTGTGAATGTGAAAATAGGTCAAAGTATTGTCAAAAATTGCTACAAAAAAAAGAGCATCATTGAAAGACTCTAGGCGACCCGACCGGTTTACGCAGGGGTGGCTGAGGCGGTCAAAGGCGCCGGGCTTAAGATCCGGTCCTTATGGGTTCGTGGGTTCGAATCCCACCCCCTGCATCTATTTTCATCCATTTTAGAAGGGGGACTACGAGTTAATTGACCATCCGCCATCAACAGTGATTACTTGGCCAGAAAGATGCGGACTATTGACAAGAAATAATATCGCTTTTGCGACATCCTGAGGATTTCCTTCCCTCCCCAATGGAACTTTCTCAATTATTGAAGCATAATGTGGCGCTTCCCAATCCGCCGCTAATATCGCTCCAGGAGCGATACAATTCACCCTAATTTCGGGTGCTAATTCACCAGCTAAATTCATCATTAATTGACGCATTCCCGCCTTGCTTGAAGTATAATGTGAAAGACCGCTCCAAGAGCGGCCTAATGAAGTATCAATTATTCCGATAACACTGCCTTTCACAGCTTTCAAATTAGCAATAAATGCTTGTGTAATCAAAAATGGAATTTCAATATGAATTCTATTCATTAATCTAATATCTGATAAAGAAATTTGCTCAACATCCTTTGGTATATAGAATGAAGCATTATGAATTATTGCTGAAATCCCTCCGGCATCAACCACATGCTTGGAATCATTTACTTGTGAAATAAATCGTTGTAATTGTCCATCATCTTGAAAGTCGCATTTGATTATTTCAGCACTCGGTTCATTACCGTTTTTTTGCTCGAAATCCACTAACAATTGTTGTGCTTCTTGGAGACTATTATTGACGTGAATAATTACGTGCCAACCCATCTCCAAAAACGCTGTGGAAATTGCCGCCCCAATTCTCTTCCCACCTCCAGTTATGATTGCAACTGGGCTGGCCATATCATGCCTGAACAATTCGTCACTTTTCAACTCTTGTTTGCCGATATTCCCCCATAGGGGGAACGGTTTTGGTGAAATCAGGCCCACACACCTTTTTGACGGACGAATCGTGGCATTGGCTAAGGGGGAAGGGAAATGACTGGCAAACCACTTCCAATGGCCAAACCAATTCCCCCTGCTTTACGAGAAAAACCAAAACGTGAAAGGCTGCCTGAATGGTTTAGGACATCCCTTCCAAATGGTAAGCAACAAGCAATTTTCAATGATACTAAAGTCGCTGTTGCAAAGAACAAATTACACACAGTTTGCCAAGAAGCCCGTTGCCCTAATATCCATGATTGTTGGGCCAGTGGAGATGCTACATTCATGATAGCAGGTCAGGAATGCACAAGAGGTTGTAGATTCTGTGCCGTAGGCACTATCAAAACACCACCGGCTCTTGATTTAGATGAACCAAAAAATCTTGCGGAAGCGGTTACATCGATGAATCTCAAGCATGTCGTAATCACTGTGGTCAATAGAGATGATTTACCTGATTCTGGCGCTGAGCATTATAAGAAATGTATAGAGGCAGTCCATCTTGCACAACCAGAGATTACTCTGGAATTACTTTGCTCTGATTTAGCAGGTGATATGGATGCATTGGCGCATTTACTGGATGGTTCACCGCTTTCTGTTTTTGCTCATAATGTGGAATGTGTGCCGCGCCTTGACAAAACGGTTAGAGATCACCGAGCAAGCTTTTCGCAATCTATTGCTATCTTGGCTGAAGCAAAGAAATTGAGACCTGACATTTTGACAAAGTCATCGATTATGGTAGGACTGGGAGAAACCGATGAAGAAGTGACACAAACTCTAAGATTGCTGAAGGATGCAAATGTAGATCTAATTACGATTGGCCAATACCTTGCTCCTTCATCAAAACACCTTTCCGTGGACCGTTTTCCACAACCTGAACAATATGATATTTGGGCTAAGCAAGCGATATCAATGGGATTCAGTGGCATTGCAAGCGGACCGTTGGTCCGTTCATCATTCAAAGCAGGATTACTGCTAAGGAAATCACAAGACCCACAAAACTCCGAATCCATGCCAGGCGCATATGTTTATGTCAATGATTTACAAGACATTCATACAACATCACTTAAGGCCGATATTGATTGAGGTGAAACGATGACGGACAGAAAGACGCTGATAACAAGTCCATACACCCTCGGCGCTCCGCCATCAAGACCGGGAGAAACCACTGATTTTGGCGGCAAATGGAAAGAGCAGCCTGAAGATTTACCAAGGCCAAATCCTGCAAAATGTAATTCACAAGATACTGCCTCTCATGCCTCTGGATTGGTCAGAGTTTTGGATGACAACGGTGAAGCAAAAGGTGAATGGAATCCTAAGTTGAAAAAGGAAACTTTGATCGAGGGATTGGAATACATGATGCGTTTGAGAATTTTTGATGATAGAATGATCAAAATGCAGCGAACTGGAAAACTTTCTTTCTACATGCGCTCATATGGAGAAGAGGCAGTTGCAATCGCACAAACGATGGCATTACAAAATCAAGATTGGATATTCCCGTCATACAGACAACCTGGGGCTCAATTCGTAAGAGGAAGAAGCATGGTAAGCATGATATGCCATTGCATTGGAAATACTGAAGACAATGTAAAGGGAAGACAAATGCCTGTCCATTATACTTGGAAAGAAGGCCGATTCATTTCAATTTCAAGTCCTGTTGGAACTCAGTTCTCACAGTCGGTAGGAGTTGCCATGGCAAGTGCCTACAAAGGTGATGATGAAGTGTGTATTTCTTGGCTGGGTGATGGAACTTCTGCTCAAGGTGACTATCACTATGCTCTGAATTTCGCTTCAACATTCAAACCTCCTGTAATCCTTAATGTAGTTAACAATCAATGGGCAATTTCTACTCACCGAAACCTTGCGACAGGTGGAAGAACTTTCGCAGAACGTGGATTAGCATATGATATTCCTAGTTTCAGAGTTGATGGAAATGATTTCCTTGCTCTATACAGCGTAACACAATGGGCTCGTGACCGAGCTGCTGCAGGATTAGGCCCGACTCATATCGAGGTCTATACCTATCGCGCTGGACCTCATTCATCTTCTGATGACCCTAGTGTCTATCGTCCTGCGGACGAATTTGATTCATGGCCTGGTGGCGACCCAATTGACAGATTGAGGCAACATCTCATCAATAATGGCGATTGGGATGACAAGAAAAATGCCGCACTCGAAAAGAAAATTGATGCAGAGGTAATGGCCGCATACAAGGAAGCATGTACATTTGGCGACTTAGCCAGTGGACCTTATCCACCTGCAAGTACAATCTTTACAGAAGTTTACGAAACTGTTCCTTGGCATATCCAAGAGCAGCGCGAGGAGTTAGGGAAGTGATATCATGGCAAAAATGAATATGATTGCATCTCTAAATTCAGCATTACGCTGTCAATTGGAAAAAGACCCTAATGTCGTCATTTTTGGCGAAGACGTTGGATTTTTTGGTGGCGTTTTCAGAGTCACTGACGGACTACAGAAGGAATTTGGAGCACACCGAGTATTCGATGCACCACTTGCTGAAGGCGGTATTGCCGCTATTGCAATGGGAATGAGTTTGAATGGATTACGCCCTGTTGCAGAAATCCAATTCGCAGATTATATATTCCCAGCATATGATCAAATTGTCAATGAGATTGCAAAAGTTAGGCATCGTTCTGGTGGAGAATTCTCCGCACCGCTTACTTTCCGCACTCCTGCCGGCGGAGGCATCAAGGGTGGACATCATCACTCACAATCCCCTGAGGCTCAATTTACACATACTCCGGGATTGAAAGTTGTGTATTGCTCAAACCCTTACAATGCAAAGGGTTTGCTGACCAGCGCCATTGAATCTAATGACCCAGTGATATTCTTTGAGCCAAAGCGCTGCTATCGTGGACCATTCTATGGTGACCCTCATGATGTACCTACATGGAATGACCATCCAGATGGTGAAGTTCCTGAAAAATATTTTTCAATTCCACTTGAACAAGCAAGAATTGTTAGAGAAGGCGAGGCTTGCACAGTCATCGCTTGGGGTGCTATGGTTCATGTAAGTGAACAGGCGATCAAAGACTCTGGAATAGACTGCGAACTCATAGATTTACAGACATTGGTTCCTTGGGATAGAGATACTGTGGTTAATTCAATTAAGAAAACTGGGCGATGTGTTATCGTTCACGAGGCACCGAAGACTTCAGGATTCGGTGCTGAGATGAGTGCATCTATTCAAGAAAGGTGTTTCTATCACTTAGAAGCACCAATTTGTCGAGTTACCGGATGGGATACACCATTCCCTCATACTACAGAATGGGACTATATGCCAAGTCCAGAGAGAATAGCAGAAGCAATAAAGAAAACACAGGAGGAATGAAACATGGGAATTTTTGCATTTAAAATGCCAGACATAGGTGAAGGAGTAGTAGAAGGAGAAGTTGTTGAATGGATGGTCGCTGTTGGCGATTCTGTCAAAGAAGATGACCCTATTCTATCAGTAATGACCGACAAAGCAACTGTTGAAATTCCATCCCCTGTTGATGGAACTGTCAAAAGTGTAGTTGGGGAAGCCGGCGACATTCTACCAGTTGGAGTTGTTTGTATTGAATTTGAGGTAGATGGTGATGGAAATGCATCTGCTGATGCGACCCCTGCTCCTGCAAAGGAAAAGAAGGAAGCAAAACCTGAGCCTGTAGCTGAAACAAAAGCTAAGCCTGAACCTGCAAAAACTCCAGCACCTGTTGCTGCAGCACCTGCTGTTGCTAAGGCTGCTGGAACAAAGGCACTTGCAAGCCCTGCAGTCCGACAACGTGCACGTGAAGCAAATATCACTCTCGATCATGTTGCTGGTTCTGGCCCAGGTGGACGAATTTCTCATGGAGACTTGGATGCACATATTGCAGGTGGTTCAAACGCCACTCGCTCAGCACCAATCGGTTCTAGCGCTAAGGTTGAACTAAATGGAACTGAAGAACACAAGGTCATCGGATTACGCCGCAAGATTGCAGATAGCATGATGTCTTCATACAGTACTATCGCTCACTTCTCATACTTTGAAGAAGTGGATATTACTGCTCTAGAAGAACTTCGTCAACATTTGAATGCAACACGTCCAGAAGGCGCTCCAAAACTAACCTACTTACCATTCATCATGCTCGCATGTGTCAAAGCATTAGCAAAGAGTCCTGAATGTAATGCGCTATACGATGATGATGCGGGAGTAGTAACTCGTCATCAAGCCGTCAACCTTGGAATTGCAACTCAAACTGACCGTGGTCTATACGTTCCTGTTGTCAAGCATGCTGAGGCAATGGACATCTGGCAAGCAGCAGCAGAAATGGTACGTGTAACCAGTGCAACTAGAGATGGTAAAGCCGGAATTGATGAACTAAGTGGCTCAACCTTCACAATCACAAGTCTTGGAAGACTTGGTGGATTAGGGGCTACTCCGATTATTAACAAACCAGAAGTCGGAATTCTTGGAGTTCATAATGCTAAGGAGCGCGCTGTTGTTAGAAATGGCAATGTAGTAATTCGTCGAATGATGAATCTATCTTCATCTTGGGACCACAGAGTTGTTGATGGCCATGATGGCGCAACAATGGTTCAAACATTGAAGACTTACTTAGAAAATCCAGCAACAATCTTCATGTGAGGTGTAATTATGCAGACTAAAAAATGTCAAGTGTTAGTAATAGGCGCTGGCCCTGGTGGCTATGTCGCAGCAATTCGTGCAGGTCAACTTGGACTAAAGACAATAATTGTTGAAGCAGAAAGAGCGGGTGGAACTTGTCTCATTAGAGGTTGTATTCCAAGTAAGGCTCTGATTCATGCCGCACATACTTTCCACAAGTTGGCACAACACTCCAGCGATGAAGGCCACATGGGGATTACAATCCCAGGCCCTGCTGAATTGAATATGTCCAATCTTATCGGATGGAAAGAAGGTATCGTTGATAAATTAAACAAAGGTGTTGAACATCTT
>Ga0233439_10002639_pt1 | contig 19882 bp, 12 predicted proteins | sample SI_123_September_6_FD_182713 | JGI IMG/M metagenome (GOLD analysis project Ga0233439, IMG submission 182713) | Seawater microbial communities from Saanich Inlet, British Columbia, Canada - SI_123_September2016_100_MG | ecosystem: Environmental > Aquatic > Marine > Inlet | place: Canada: British... | reverse complement strand
ACTGCTGCAGCAGATACATTAGCAACATCCAATTCAAGAATAATACTATCCTTTAAAGCTGGTGCTGTGTATACAGTTTCCTGTGTTGTTACATTCGTATTTTGTGCGTTTTTAAAATCATTAGCCATTTTTGTATTCCTTTATAAATTATTTTTTAACTGATGGTTACTATTACATTACTCTTTAAATCTATTTATAATGCCCCTTTATTCCCTTAAATATCAATATTAGATGCTGCAACACTTGTATTTATAATATCAAAGTTCTTAAATATCACCAAGACCACGGTTCGTCCGAAAAAAATTGTTCTGGAGATATAGTAGGATCATAATACCTATGTTCAGGATTAATATATGAATGTTCGTTCTGCCATCTATCTCTCCATCTATATTCATCAGAAAAATCATCATCCCATACAAATCTTTTTAAACCGCCAGGAAACCCTTCTGGATATGGAATCGGAGGCTCCCATCTAAAAGTTTGTGGATTTAATATAAAATTGTCATATGGTTTTGGGGGAATAAATGCATCATTATCCCTATCATATGTAAATCCTATCCCTGCAAAATTATATCTCAATGGTACTCCATCATCCTCTAAACCAGTTATAGGATCACAATGTTTTCCACCATATGTATTATATGATGTTTGTATCCATTCACTATTATTTCTTTTCACGAGGCCATCTATGAAACTTTGGTCAGCAACTATAACATTAACTACTTTATTATCTACGATTTCTGCATAATGTGCCATAAAATATTCTCCCCCTATATACCATCTTTTGCTGGAAATGGTGCTCTAATAACAATAATACCACTACCACCTTTATTTCCTGCTGTACCACCTGGCCCTAATCCAAATCCACTTCGGCCTCCACCACCACCTTGATTTACTGCACCATTTGTAGATCCATTAGCACTTCCACCGCCACCATGTCCAGCAACAACATTACCGTCTGGTGCTGCAGGAACTAGTTGAATCCCATTACCCTGTCCACCACCACCATAAAATACACTAGAACCAGTTCTATAATTATTAGCTGCACCTGCCCCTCCTTGTCCACCTGGCCCGCCACCCTTACAACCACCACAGGGTGCGTGGCCAAAGATTGGCCCAGCAGTTGTACCTGGCCCACCTGCACCACCGCCACCGCCAGTAGCACCACCACCGCTAGTGCCAGGACAAGGTCCGCCAGTGTTTCCAGCATTGTGTCCTTGATATGTAGAAGTTCCATGTGTTGTTTGTCCAAATATAAAGGGTTCACCTGTTGGAATTGAAATATTAGGATCTCTACTATCGTCTATTCCTTGACCACCAGAAGCACCACCAGAACCACCAAAACCTGAAGATACATTACCAGAACCACCGCCAATAGCATCTGCTACACCAACATTAGTATTGCCATCACCTTGTAATCTAAAAAGACTATCTCCCCCATTTGATATTTCGCCAGGACTAGCAGAACCACCACCACCAACTAATACATCATACACTCCTGCTGACAAAGAAACTCGCTCTTGAATAAAACCACCACCGCCTCCGCCACCATTAGTTGCAGCACCACCACCAGCTAAAGCAAAAACATCCATAGTTACGGGTTTTGTACCAGTAACCTCGAATGTGCCCGAAGACAGATAAGTGTGGACTTTAAATTGCGGAACTCCTCCAGCTCCTCCTCCGCTAGTTCCAAATCCTTCATTATTAATATCATCTCTGAGTGATTCTTCACCACCCAAGGTTTCTGGTTCTACAAGTCCTACAGTACCAACGTGTCTTCCTTGATTTATAAATGCCATAACTTATTCCTTATTGTAATTAACCTGTTTGGCCAGGTGCTGTAATGTTACTTCCTAAATTTTGTCCAGAATATTCTTGAACACTAATAGAAGATTCACCCCTTCCATCTTCACCACTTCCATAATCTGAATCGTTACTAGATGCACTATTAATATGACATTGAGCACCATTCCTAGCACCCAATCTAAAAGATATTCTTAATTGATTTGTAGTAGTTGGTTTGAACCATCCTAACATGGTAACATCCCCAGTATTTTGAGATACTGCTGTTTCATATCCTCTGGAATTTATTAATGTCACATTGTTTGTTACAGTATCTTCAACCCATGTCGTAAACACAAATACTGTTCCACCACCGCCCGAACCACCCCAAATATCAGTAAAAATTCTTAAAGTATTATCAGTATCGGCTGGAGTATAATTCATAGCCATAAATTCAAATCCTTGTGTAATAAGAGGTGCTGCGTTTTGGTCTGGAGCAGGGGCAGTATAATTGCCACTAGCACTATGGAATCCTGTAAGACTTACATACTTATGATTTACTATTCCTCCTGTTGGTACAGAAATAGGAATAAATGAAAGTACTCCAGAACCATCAGTAGATAAAATATCACCACTATTACCATCTGTCTGAACACTTAACTGTGTAATACCAACTGCATTATTAGCAATCTTAGTTTCTGTGACTGCATTATTAGCAATCTTAGTTTCCGTGACTGCATTATTAGCAATCTTAGTTTCCGTGACTGCATTGTCAGCAATCTTAGTTTCCGTGACTGCATTGTCAGCAATCTTAGATACTGTTACAGCATCGTTAGCAATTTTATTATTTGTTACAGCATCGTCAGCAATCTTATCTGATGTAACATTTCCGTCTTTAATATTCAATGTTTCAACAGCATCATTCGCCAACTCCGTATTTGTAACAGAGTTTTCAGAAAGTGCAGAAGGTAAATTGATTAATTGACTACCATCCCAAGCAGGAAGTGTACCACTAGTATTAAGTTTAGAATCTACTATAGAACCAGTAATTATTTGTGATGTTCCTACTGCATCGTTAGCAATCTTTTGTTCTGTAACAGCATCGTCAGCAATCTTATCTGTTGAAATTGCATTTGAAACAATCTGAGCATTACTAACTGTACCAGATAAATCACCGCCAACAGCAGTACCACCACCACCAGCAATAGCAAACAATAAATTACCATTACCATCGGTTGATAAAAATTGTCCAGCACTTCCGTTATTAGAAAGTTTTAATTGTGGTAGTCCAACTTGTCCAACTACGTTTGTCATATCCTCTTTAGCTAAAGGATGTCCACCCGCAGTGCTTTCATCATGTATAATAAGTGTATCTTTATCCAAATCTACAGTTATCTCTCCCTGTTTACCTGTAAAGATGGTATGTTCAGCTGTTGTACCTCTTCTTATTTTTACTTGTTTGGCTGGCATAATATCTAACCTTATATTTTTTTATTATTTATACTCGACATTTTAACGTAAATCTTAACCCCTGTCCAAAAACACTAGAACCAATTTGCGTAACCCTAAATGTTAGTCTATCACCAGATACAAATGTATTATCTTCTTCTAATACACCCGATGACATATTTTGTGATCCATTACCATTAGGAAAAAATGGTATGGTTGAGTATATTGACGTACTATTTTTCTCTACATCAACTAATACTGGTTGTGAATCACTAGTAGTAGATATATATCCTACCTCTCCATCAAATGTACCACTCCTTGCCATAACCATTTCACCATATATCTGAACAATTAAATCCGTAGGAACGGTTTCCCCATCAAACCCTGCAAGAAAAGAAATATCATAAGGAAGTTCTGTAATTTCTGGGCCTTTTAGAGCAGGTAAAGTACCACCAACAATTAACTTACTAACATCTAATCCCAAAATTTTTGAATCTGTAATTGAGGAATCAGCAATCTTATCATTATTTATACTGCCATTGATAATATTATTTGTTCCAACAGAATTTAATGTCAATTTATCATTACTAATTATATTATTAGATATTACTACATTTCCAATTGGGCCTATAACCTCTCCATTTACAATTATTTGTGTAAGAGGATCTGAAAAAAATAATCCACCATTACCATTAGTGGTAAGAAGTCCTCCAGAAATAGAATCAGTAACATCTAATTCATTAATACCAACAGTATTGGAATTTATCTGAGCATCACCTATCGTACCAGTTAAATCACCACCAACAACAGTTATAGCACCATCAGGGAGAGTTACAAAACTTAAAGTCTCCCCATTATCTTTTTGTAGTACCTGTCCTGGCTGTCCAGAATTAGCAATATCTAATTGTGCAAGTCCTATATTATTAGTAACATTGCTCATGTCCTGTCTTGCTAAAGGAAATCCCCCGGCAGTGCTTCCATCATGTACTACTATTGTGTCCTTATCATCATCAATAGTTATTTCACCACTAGCACCAGTGAAGGCATCATGGTCTACAGTAGTACCTCTTCTTATTTGAACTTGTTTAGCCATATTGTTTTCCTATTCTTTATACTCTACATTTCAACATGAATCTTAATCCCTGTCCTGCTGTAGTTGAACCGACTTGTGTTACTTTAAAAGTTACTTTGTCACCAGTAACAAATCCACTTGTGGTAATAGTACCAGCTGTTATAAATGTCGTGGAATCAAAAAATGTTGGTTTCTGTGAATAAATTGAAACACCATTTTTCTCTATATCAACAATAACCGTTGATCCAGTTCCAGCAATATCCATAACACCAACCTCACCTTCAAATGTTCCTGTTCTACCCATAACCATTTCTGCGTACGATTGCACCAATATTTCAGTTGGAACTGTTTCGGAATCATAACCAGCAAGAAAAGAAATATCATAAGGTAAACCTGTTATATTACTTCCATCAACATTACTAAGAGAACCAGTTAGTTTATTAGCATCTATAGTATCAATTTTATCATTTGTAATAGCACCATCGACAATATTCTCTGTCTGTACTGAGTTATCAGCTAACTTAGAATTATCAATTGCATCATTATCAATTTTTTGTCGTGTTACATTTAAATCAGCAATCTTATTAGTTACAATATTTGAATCAACAATATTTTCTGTTTGTACTGCATTGTCATCCAGTTTTGTATTATCAATAATATCTGCTTCTAATTTTATTCTTGTTACATTTGCATTAAGAATACTACCCGTCTGTACAGCATCATCTTCCAACTTAGCATTATTAATGATATTATCTTCTAATTTATCTCTAGTAATGTTTCCATCAGCAACAGTATTTGTTGTGACTGCACTTGGCTGAATTGATGTACTACCTATCACACCAGCAACATCACCAGAAAGAGTAGAACCTTCAACATCTGATAAACTAATAAATTTCAATCCACCAGTTCCGTCTGTAGCTAATACTTGTCCGTCTATTGCATTAGCATCAGAAACATTAAGTTGTATAATACCAACAGTATTTGCAACATTATCCATATCACTTCTAGCAAGTGGATAACCAGATGCTTGGCTTTCAAGAAATATTGTACCATCATGTACCCTTATTGTACTTTCAGTAAGATCAACTGTAATCTCACCTTCTTGTCCACTAAACCCTTTATGTTGTTCAGTAGTACCTCTTCTAGTTTGTACGATTTTAGCCATTTTGTTTTCCTAATAAAGTCTTTATCATTTCTTTAAGTTCAGCTATATCCTGTTTCATATTATTTATATCATTAATTTCTTGTTGTTTTTTTTGTCGTGCCAATTTATAATTTTCCAATGCTTTTCTGTTGGTATTAAGAACAGCTTTAGAATTTACATCACGCACATATTGTGTTTCTTTTATTTTTGTAGTTTTCATATTATGCTAATGCTATAGCCCTCAAATCTTTTATTAAAGGTACTTTTGTTGTTTTCGGTGAAATCATAACAATTTTAATAGCAAATGTTTTAAAACTATCATATGTAACAGTATCGGAAACATAATTTGTATTTACACCAGCAGGAGAAAATTCAAGTTCTAAATATTCAGCTTCATCTATAGTGGAAGAAACACTATTAGGATTTGATACTTCATTCATTAATGTCCATGGCCTATCATCAAACAAGGTAGTATCATATTGAGACAATACTTTATAATAAACAAAAATCCTAGAATTTGATGGACGATTAGCAGTAAGGAATACTTCTAAATCTGTAGCATCAAACCCGTCTTTAAGTGTTACTCTTCTTGTAATATATCTTGCTGTTGCATCTCCACCCGACACAATACCGTCTGTGTCTTGTACATTATTAATAACATTTTCAACAGTAATCACACTGTTTCTAGCAGTATCAATAATAGGACTAATGAATCTACTATCAGAGAATAGTTGAGCCCTTGACTCAAAATCTACTCTATTTTGTGTAGAAGTAATATGTTTTTGATCATTTAATAAAACATTAGTATTTTGAATAACAGGACTATAATCTATATCAATAGTATCCGAACCAGCATCCCTCAATTTAACACCCCAAGATATATTAGTTTTATTAATTCTTACTTCTTGTGGGACAATTTGGATAATATCTGCCTTAACTGTAGTTGTAGAATTCCCATCTTTAAAAACAGCATTTGCTGCATTACCTGTAGAGAATTCTGCTATATTAATATTAAAAGATAAGTCTTGATTTTGATCTGGACTCCAAGTTGATGCATTCTGTGATTTAAAAAATACACCTGCATATGGCTGTTCAGAAATTTTCCTATCCGTACCAACTTGATTCTCACCCATCTCAGCAATAAATGCCTCATACTTCAAACTATTACTCAATACAACAATAGAATATTCACCCGGCTGTAAGTAAACCAATGAAGGGAATGTAAACTTAGTTGCTGATGTAGCATCATTACTTATATTAACGTCAGCAGGGAACATAGTAACATCAGAAAAAGGAACAATCGTTTGGGCAGGATAACCATTCAAGGTATCCCGAATTTGCAATGTTACTGGAAGTCCATCTTCGTCTTTTGTCTTAAAAAATAATTCGACATCTGTTAAGAATACTCCATCTGGATACAATGCAGAATCAACCAAAAATGTTTCTGCTAATGGATCAACCCAACCAACAACATTAACACGATTAAATGTATTTGTAGTAGTTCTAAACTCTGTTGCACTACCTTGTGCAAAAGTTTGAATTCTTGGAACTCTTGTAGATACTACAACATTCTCTCTAGTCTGTAATAATCCCTGTGCTTGATAAACAACTTCTCCATAAGTCGAAGCTGCAACTAAATCACCTGACTCATTATCTACTAATAAAAATTGTCTCTCTCCAGTTCTAAACCTAATTGTGTCCGAATTTGGTATTGTAAAAGTTAATCCTGAAATAGATCCAGTATCATCGGTATTAATAAAACCACCCAATACACCACCACTAGGAGTACAATATTCAGAAACAGGTTCTCCATCAAAGAAAGCATAAACTCTAGTATTAGGTTTCATGCCTGTTACACCCACACTAATATCCCTTGAACGAATAAAAGGAATAACAGAAACATCTACAACTCTATCACCTACACTATTCCTTACAGCATCAGAACCAGTAATCTCATTCCGAATACCAGTTCTTGATTGTAATGTTTCTTGTTCAACTGTCTGTGTGACAGTGATAGCTCTACCTGCTCTACCACCCCTTGATGTTAAAACTCTTTCTCGTCCAGTACCAAAAGTTTGCCAGTCATTAAATTGTGTACCAAATGATAGTCCAACCAACCCTTGCCATGCATCATTCTCACCTTGGAGATTAACAATAACTTCTGGATTTGTTGTAGTATCATTCCAATTATCATTTGGAGGTGTTAAATCAACTGTACCAATCCATGCTAATACTGCAAACGGATTTACATTAATTGATTTACTTGCAATTGGCTGAGATATAAAAGAAGTAGTGTCATATGGTAATGTGATACAATCTCCAGTTTTCTTAACTCCAGTAGATGCTGTTTCATCATAAAATAAATCTGTGATATTAGAATAGAATCTTGGACGTAGTATTTTTTCATCAAAGTCAATTGAACAATTATAATCCTGACTCAAAACATTACCAACGCTATGTCCATTGAAACCATCTACTAAAAAACCATTTTTAAATCTATCCAATCCATTATCATCCTTAATTACTAAGGCTTCAGCATCCTTTTCCAATAATGAAAGAGATGTATAGTATTCAACATTAGCTATTCTTTTTTCCAACTTACCAATGTCTCTCATTGTATATCTTCTATTTTCAATATACTCTGCTCTTATGTCTGTTGGTTTAAAGGTATAAGCAGGAATATGGAGTATATAAAGATTCATTGTACCATCCAACCTAGTTGGAGTTACTGCATTTAAGGAAGAAATACCTTTATTATTACCAAACTTCCTTTCCCTACTTAAATAAACTGTATCAACTCTTGGAAGAAAATAATCAAAATCAGCTTCCCAATTTGTGTTAGGTACTGGCAATTCGATATTTTCTATTATAGTAGAATCACTATCAGAACGCCTTGGTCTAAAATCAATACAATCTCTCAATTCAACTTCAATGCTTGTTACTGGGCTTATATATTTTGGAATATTATCAAAACCAATAGCACCAGTATACGAATCAACAGAAAGGTATCCCGTTCCTGTATGTGTGAAGAAATCAAACACAACAGTAATTTGTCCAGAAGGAGCAGTACCACCCGATTTTAATTTAATACTTCCATAATCATATAAATTATCTCTTTGGCCAGTATCAATATCATACTGTGATAAAATATTTTTACTTGGAAAAGAATTATCTATGTTAGACACACCTGTTGATACTTTGGTGAATCCAGACGTAGCACCAGTTATATCTTCTGAAACAAATGTTCCAGAAGTAGGAACAAAGGTAACAGTTGTTGTATCAGCAGCACCAATAACTACTGTACCTGTAGCACCAGAGGTTTGTCCTGTAATAGTTTCACCTGGCGTTAAAGTGTCTGGTGTAGATGTGACAGTAAGCGTAGGGATTACAGGTGCTGTGTTAGTGTCACCAGAATCATATATTGCCTTTACTTTCCAAAGATCAGATTTGTTAAGAGAATGGGATATAGTATTTAATAGACTTGGAGATGCAATTGTTAATGTTTGATTATTTGTTAGATTTTTTACTTTTTCCTGTTTACCACTAACATTTATAGTTGCAATAATATCAGCTGTAAAATTAGCAGAGGGTAAATTAGCATTAAGTTGTACAGTAGTATTCTGAGGAGCAGTAACCGTCATCGTAGTACCTGTTGTATCAAAGCGAAGTATAGTACCAGCGGGAAATCCTGAGTCTCCAGAATTTTTAATAACTACTAAATAATTTTCTCTTTTAACCGAATCTGATAAAGCACCAGAACCAACAAATGTTTCTGAAGCACCAGCACTAGCGATAGTAGCTAATCCATTAGTAAATGCTACTGCTTTAAAAACTTTCTTAACTGTATAATTTGTATCTATAATATTATTAATTCCACGAATAGTTTTAACGGTATCCTGTGGAAGTTTAAATATAAGTGTATTATCTGCTGTTTCAAATAGTAGGGTATCTCCACTATTTACTACACCAACTTTACCAGTACTATCAATGTTTGCTCTTCCTTTAAGTGCAACACTACTAACAACATCGTCATCTATAGAACCAATAGATTCAACAGCACCAAAAGATTCACTTATCATTTTAATATCATAAATATATAAATTAAATATTCTATCAGCACCAGCAGTAGAAGAAGAAAAATCAATATTTCTTACCCTAGCTTCTCCAATTTTTGAAGCAGTATAATTATTTAAATCTATATTAGAATGAGTAACATTATGAAGATCAACAACCTCATGCTTAGTAATATCAAACAACCCTTCTAATTCTTTTAAAACAACATAGTTACCGTATTGCATAAGCCTATCAAAACCACTAACATTCACGGTTTCTCTTGCTTTATCTAGTTTAATATCCTGTGATACTAATGTTTCAAATTCATACCCTTCAATAAATGCTTTGCCAGGATCAAGTCTGACGATAAATTTTGTATCATCATCAGGATCATCTTTGAGTTGGATGTTAAATGATCTAACAGTATAACTTCCTGATTCATCAAATGTTCTACGAGCAAACGTATTTTCTAAAACAGAATATATAGGAACTTGAATATTTTGTTCCTTTACTCCTTTATTAACTCTTAATATCTCATAAAAATCTGCATCATCAACAGAAGTTAAACTTTTCTTAGAAAGCAATAATGATATCTTTAACCTGTCTGCGCCAGGAGCTGCAAAGTTTGAAGAACCCTGTGAGTTATCAAGTAAGGTAGCATCATCACCAGAATTTATTATTTTTTCTTCAGCAGATAATCCAACTTTATATGTTGGATTATTGAAATATTTTTCTAAAACCAATGTTTGTTCTGGTACTTTGATAAAACTACCATTAATATAAAATACACCTTCTGACATTGATACAGAACTTCCCTTACCAACAGCTGTAGAAAGTACACTATCAGCAGTAGCATTAACACCACCGGCAGGAGCATCTGCAATAGTTACTGCTGGAAGATCACTATATCCAGAACCCTGACTAACAATAGTCACTGCTGTTACAACACCACTACTTATAGATGCACTTGCCGTTGCATTTGTTCCACCAGTAGGTGCATTTGCTATGGTAACAAGTGGTGCTTCTGTATATCCCGAACCACCTTTAGTAATTGTAACAGACTGAATACTGGTAGGAGTAGCATCAACAATATCAGCAGAAATAGTTAAGTCCGATGCATAAATCCTTTCACCTGCTAGAAAACGTGGTTTAGTTTCCCTAGTTGCTATAGCAATCGATCCATTTCCGTTACCACCAATAAGTGATATAGTAGGTGTACTGGTGTATCCCGTTCCACGATTTGTAACATTAACTGCAATAACATTACCACTACTAATAATAGCTTCTGCTTCTGCACCACTACCACCACCACCAATTATAGAAACACTAGGAGCAACAGTATACCCACTCCCACTATTTGTTACATTAATACCTTGAATACTATTAGTAACAGAACCACCCGTAATATATTTAACATATACTGTATTAGGATCACCCGTAATAGTGTCGAGTTGGCTATAACCAAGAATAATAGCTCTTGATCCTGTCTGAGTACCAACTATTGTTTTTCCAGAAAAACCAGATACATCAATATCTAACCCATTATATTGTGATTTTAATTTGACATATTCATATTCTAAGTTTAAAACAAGCTCACCACCTGATACTTTACTACCATTTTTAAAAATATGATCACCAAATTTCTTTAGTTGATTTTTAAGAATACTTTGTTGTGTAGTAAGTTCTCTTGCTTGAACAGGGAGAGAGGGCTTATATAAAACTTGATGAAAATTCTTATCATCATCAAAGTCATCAAAATATGGATTCTGATTTGTATTAATTGTAATGTTATTAGACATAATTACCTTTTATTTTTTTAATTATTTATATACTAGAATTCTACTACTAGTTTAATATCTTCAGTTGAATCTGGTGATCTATTAATAGGAGGACGAAATTCAGAATATAATATTGTCCCCGTATCTTCTTGTAATTCAGATTTATTATATGTTGGCCCTGTTGCTATACCCATATCACCAGTACTAGTTTTAGGATTTACTACTAAATGTACTTTTCTAAAATCAGAATTTGCTCCAGTTGAAAAATCACCTTCTCCATCTTCCCCTCTTAATCTAACATTCATCATTACAAAAGCACCACCTAATTCCGAAACACAATCAGAACCATGTCCACCTTGGGGATTGATAATTACCTTTAATTCTGCACCAGCACCATTACCACCTTCTATTGAAGCAGTTGCTCTTCTATACTTAGTATTAGCAGTAGGTGTCTTATTGACAATCATAACTTCTTCGACTTCACCAGCAACACCCAGTTTAGAAACTCTTGCAGTTATACCAGTACCGCCAGGAATCTGCGTACCAGCAGTTCCGTCAATAGTAACTTTTGGTGCTAACATATAAACACTATTAGTAGTTGGACGATCGTTGGAATCCCAATCGGGTGCTATTGTTGCTGTTCTAGTTGCACCTTCATAATCAGTAATAGTTCTAAACTGTCCAACACCTGGCCCAGAGGTAATATATATGGATAAGCCATTATAAAAATCATCTACGGGTTCAGCAACAACAGTTGAAGCACCAGCTGCAGCATTTTGTAATGGAATATTATCTGCACCAGCTGCTGCAGCAGGATTTCCAAACGTATTTCTATATCCAGTACCACTCTCTATGACTTTAACAAAATCAATTGAACCATCAATTGCAGCACCCTCTACTGCTAATTGTTCTATCTGATTAGCTTTTGCTGGAGTATTTACAGGAATCCAATCTTTTGTTAAATATTTAAGAACGTCTGCTTGTTCTACCTCATACATAAATTTCCAAATATACCCATCCGCTGTTATAGTCAATCCAGTAGAAGCACCAGTTGGTTTTTCTATAGACTGAGCTCCATTATTATTAGAGATACATTTATAAATTCTAAAATCTTCAGTAAAAACATAAAACGGTGTTCCAGAAGATACTTGTCCTGACTGACTAGGATCAATATTATCTATAATATCATCACGGTCGTGTGAATATTCACGATATACCGTTCCACTTGTCCAATCATATCTAGCAATTACATGAGAAACATCAGTAATCTTTTTTACTGCATTAATATCATCCCAATGTATATATGGTGCTTGAGAGGTATCTACTGGTAGTGGAATATTAGTATCACTTGCAGATGCAGTTGTAGAGCTAGTTACACGAAATTCAGACTTATTATCTGCTGTTGTTCCACTCCATTCGGTATTTTTACCAATTGCAAGATAAATATTATTTTTTAATGCATCATTAGCATCTTTTTCTGTAAAACTAGCTATAAAACTATCAGCCTGAAATTTCCTGAAACTATTATTGATTATTGCACTCATATTGTAATTCCTTTAATATTGGTTATACTTTGTTTTTATATTTATAATACTTATCTAAACATTTTCTAATATCTCATCATCTTTAAGTTTTTTAGGCATAACAAAAGGAGGCGTTGCTTCATAAAAATTATTAGGATTGTTAGGATCTGAGATAAGTTTATATTGAGTTATTATTGGATCTACAACCCTATTAGTCTTCTTTCCTCTAAATATCAAGAAATCTGAATTTCGCCTATTTGCATTATATTCAATAGAATTAATCTGTCCTCTTACTAATACGACTGATGCCACAACAGTTTCCCCTGTTTCTGATTGAGTGATAGATATATTAGGTACTCCTTCATTACTATCATACCCACTACCAGGCTTAATTACTGCAATACCAGCAACATAGTCAAAATCAGGGCCACTGGATCGTTGTCGTTCTTCTAAGAAATATACAAGAATAGAATCAGAAGTATCAACAGGTTCATCAAATGTTAAGGTAGTACCATCTATCGTAAAATTTGTATTTGGATTTAGTCTAACACCATTTAAGGTTATCATAATATGTTCAGATTTACTTTCAGAAGAATTTACACTACCAAGAACTTCTTGAGATAATGTAATCGGTGTTGTTGTACCATCTCCCTGCCCTGTCTGAAAATCTGTTAATCCATCACCTAAGTAATATATAAGAATATTATCTGATGTATCAACTACCTCATCAAATGTTATCACGGTATCATTAACAGTATAATCTATATTAGGTATTTGCGTAAGTCCGTTTAGACTGACAATAATATCTTGTGCGTTGTTAACAGTCTGTGATAATACAACAGGTGTTACAGTATCATCACCCACACCTGTTTGTATAGCATATTCATCATTATAATTTAAATAATAAACTATAATATCAGTGATTGGTGAAGTTTCTTCATCAAATGTTATAACGGTATCATTAACAGTATAATCTATATTAGGTATTTGCGTAAGTCCGTTTAGACTGACAATAATATGTGATGGATCAGATATTGTTTTTGTAAGTACGATTGGAGTTTTTGTTCCATCCCCCACACCTGTTTGTATTTCTGGTTTCAAAGGATTTTTAAAATATGCTTGAGCTATTGCAGTAGTGCCTTGATCTGGTGGCGGTTCGGACAATGTTATTACTACTGGTTCAACAAAATCAGAACCACCATCAACAATGTTAATTGCTGTAACTGTTCCTTTTGCATCAATTACTACTTCTAAGTTTTCACCAGTACCAGCACTACTAGTAACTGTTATGGTAGGTACAATTTCATAACCAATACCACCATCAACAATCACTATACTATCTAGTATTCCTTCTAATACTCCCCCTTCTGGTTCGGACAATGTTACTACTACTGGTTCAACAAAATCAGTACCACCATCAACAATGTTAATTGATGTAACTATACCATTGGCATCAATTACTGCTTCTAAGTTTTCACCAGTACCAGCACTACTAGTAACTGTTACGATAGGTGCAACTGTATAACCTAACCCACCATCGACAACTACTATACTATCCAATATTCCCTGTTGTGGATCGGATAATGTTACTACTACTGGTTCAACAAAATCAGAACCACCATCTAAAACATTAATTGCTGTAACTATTCCGTTTGCATCAATTACTGCTTCTAAGTTTTCGCCAGTACCAGCACTACTACTAACCGTTACCGTTGGGGGTGTCGTATAATCAGTACCACCACCGACAACCACTATACTGTCCAGTATTCCCTGTTGTGGAACAGACAATGTTACTACTACTGGTTCAACAAAATCAGAACCACCATCTAAAACATTAATTGCTGTAACTATTCCGTTTTCAATTACTGCTTCTAAGTTTTCACCAGTACCAGCACTACTACTAACCGTTACAATTGGAGCTGTTATGTATTCCGTACCACCATCGACAACTACTATACTATCCAATATTCCCTGTTGTGGATCGGATAATGTTACTACTACTGGTTCAACAAAATCAGAACCACCATCAACAATGTTAATTGCTGTAACTATTCCATTTTCAATTACTGCTTCTAAGTTTTCACCAGTACCAGCACTACTACTAACCGTTACCGTTGGGGGTGTCGTATAATCAGTACCACCACCGACAACCACTATACTATCTATTACACCATCTAAAAGAATAGCATCACTAGCTGTTGCTGTTACACCGTTTCTAATAGTTGCATTACTTGCTATTGATGTTATACCGTTTCTGATAGTAGCATCATTGGCTGTTGCTGTTACACCATTTCTGATAGTAGCATTACTTGCTGTTGCTTGAGATCTATCATCTCTAACAGTTACAGTGCCTATTATTGCTTGCTGATTTAAAACAGGGCCATCAATCGTAACTGTAGGTGCAACTTTAAATCCATCACCACCATCAAAAACTTCAACTTTATGTACGGAATCTATATTTTCAGATGTTATATAATTTGAATGTAATTTAGTGTTATCTCTTGTTCTTAATATAGGGCCAAGTTTTAATTGTGTTCCAAAATATGTATTATGAAAATTAACAACACCATAATCATTTTTCTCTGTAGAAGATTCCTCAACACTACCATAATCTTCTGTCGTATCTTGTCGTCCACTAAAAGAGCCAGCAGGAGTAATATAAGTGTATAGATAATCGTCAACACCATCGGTTTCAGTTAACTTCTCTATACCTAATCGTTTTTCGTATATTTGGCATTTTGTAGGTAAGATAATAAAACTTGGTGACGATATACTCCCATAATCTTCTTCCCCTAAATCTTGCTGCCCACTATCCGTATCGTTGTCTGTAATTAAACCAAAATCAGTAGGTGAGCATATACCATTTTGAAATGGAAAATCAACATCGCCAGGACATCCTATATCAGCATCAGCAATTGTACTAGCAGGTTCAAATAATAAACCATAATTTTCTTGAGAAGTAAATCCTGTTGCCAATGTTTCAGAAGATGGTTGAAGATCTTCTTGACTAGAAACTGCTGTTGCTAATGTTTCGGGTAGTGGTTGATAATCTTCTTTATCATCGGTTAATGAGAATCCACCATAATCATCAGAATCTATCGCTACTCTTTTATTTTGATCATTATCACAGGATTCTATTGTTAAATCTAATATATGTGGAGGTTCAATATCACCATCATGGAAAACAATAGTATATCTATCCTCTGTATCTGGAACAACACTAGTAATACTCATCCTAGATGATAAAGATGTTACAAATTGTATTTTACCAAACAAAGCTAGTCCTGCTGGATGGACTAATCTTTTAACAATATCTCTCCATTCATTAATATTATGAGTAGATGCTATTTCATATGAAAATAATTGATAAAAATGACTATCTTGTAAAAATTTATTTCCACTTAAAAATCCATCAGAATTAATAAACCGTGATTTCGGTGTAGTATCAAAACCACCTATCAACGCATTAGCAGTAGCAGTCCCATCACCATTACCTGAAAAATCTAATTCAGGTGCGTCGTTGTAATTAAAACCACCATTGTTTATGTCTAGTGTTTTTACGCCACCAATACCAGAACCAGATAAGACAAAAGAAATATTTGCACCTGTACCAGAACCACCAGAAATACTAGGTAAAGAAATATATCCATTTCCAGAATTTTCTATAAATAAACTTGTAATTCCACCTTCAGAATTAATACCATTAACTAATACACTAGCAGTCCTTCCATCTAATGATAACTTACCAGTATTGTCAATGTCAAGTTTATCTCCAACCTTATAACCAGTACCAGCTATATTAACATTAACTTGTGAAAGAGAACCAGTAGTAATTTCCTTAACTCTAATTAATGCACCTGTATTGTCATACGGAATTTTTAATGGAATAATATCATTAACATTATATCCTGTGCCAGCATTAGTTATTTCAGTATCAACAACCATATTTCCTAAAGTAAACCATTTCGTACCATCAGTGACTATCTCCCCTGCTTCAAATATACCAGTCACCTCAGAAAGAAACATAGTAGAAACTTGTGAACTCCCAAGTATTTCAATAATAATACTCTCTACAATAGCACTAGCACCTGTTGTATTTCCTGTTACTCTTTGTCCAGCAATTGTAGAAATATCAGAAGATGTATCCATCGATCTTAAAATATAATTAGAATCAAATTTTCCATCAGATGATCTTAAAATATTTTCGCCAGGAATATCAATATTTATTTCTTCGTTAAAAAGTAATCTAAAAAGAAACTCAAAAGATTTTGTACTACCTTTTGTTCTATAAAAATCTCTAAGATGTTTTATAATAAATGGCTTATTAGAATTTTGAAATATTGATTCTGGTATATCTTCACCAAACTGTTTTTTGAAATACTGTAGAAATTCATCAATAGTTTTATCTATGTTAACATAACTAGGTAAATTTCCTATAATTTCATAAGGCTTACCTTGTTGCTCCATATATTCATAATACGCTTCCATAAAAGCAATAAAGGTTTCATGGTCTTGTTTTACGAATTGAGGTAATTGTCCCTCTACTCTTACACTTATCCTCTCATGTAGTAAAGGATGTATTGGGTGATTTGGTTTTACTATTGGCATATTAAATTATTGTTTCTGCTACCATGTTAATAATAATTGAAGTAGTATCTTCTGAATCATATGTGATAATTTGTTCTCTTAAAGGTGTAATATCACTATTATTAATATCCGGCTGTACATTAATCCTTATCAAACCAGTACTATCCGCAGATAGGATTGTCAAACTATTCAAAGTTATTTTTCCCGTATCATAATCAATTGTTCCTTGATTTGACGAACCATCAGATTGTGGAAAATACTCATATGGTATATCAACTATATCATTAGTAGTCCTTGCTGATTTAATATTTCCATTAGAATCATCAACAAGCGAATACACATTGCCATCTTGAAAAGTAAACGATGATGAAGAGACAGTACCCTTTTCAATTTTATTATTAAAATATAAAATAAATGTCTGAGGAATATTCAATGATGGTGTGATTCGTTGTTGATACTTTAAATTTGTTTTATTATTTCTAATAGAATTATCCGTATTATCAATAATCTGTACCATCTGCGAGTACCTAAATTTACTATTAAACTTTTGTAAATTTATATCTAAATATTCCGTGATAGAAGTATTTATATTTGTTTTCAATGTATCCTCATCTGTCAAATTTGTAACAGGATCATAATTTACGGTACTTTCTATATAGAGATAAAAGAAAATAGGATCGATAATTATTGGCTCAACCGTAACAACATTTACATTTTTCAATATAGAATTTTGAATAGAATCTTTTGTCCCTTTACTAAGTACATTAGTTCCTGCAATCTTAACAGCAATAAATACTCTTCCATATTGAACTGTGTCAGCATCCTCACCACCATAAACAGTTATAGATTCAACATCTGGTCTTTCCTGTAATATAATAGCTTGATAATCATTTTTTGTAGTGGCTCTTCCTTGTGCCTGATATAATTTAGGTGCTTGATATTGTAATGATTCTATAGACTGATAATCAGCACCACCAGTTGCAACTTCAGTAGTAGCTATTTGATATTTTGACGAATCAAATCCTGCAACATTACCTATTGCTTTAAATGTTGAAGCTAAATTACCAGAAATACCTGACGATATCATGTACTCTATAAAAATAATATTTCCGTCTTCTAAAGATTTACCAATGACATTATCGCCAAAGGTAATTTCATATTTTCTTCCTTCTACTTCTTGAATATAATAAACATTATCTTTATTAGTAATGGTAGTTACATCAAGAGCATTACCATCCCTAAAAAAAGTAACTTCAGAATCAGACGATGATTTTTGAATAGTAACAGAAAGAGTAGATGTATCTACGTTTGGGTTGGGTATAATAAATCTCTGTGATGTATCAGAGCCATTTACGGTATATGCTTTTCTTAATATACTTCCCTCACATATTTCTAAACCAGTAGCTAAATATAATCCAGTAGCAGTAGGTTTAATAGAAGTTGCTTTATTGGTAGTGAAAGTATAAGATATCCCATCAATAGTAGAAGTAAATCTAGTATCCTTTTCAATCGTTAATGAGGTAGGATTATCGTCTGGTGTGAATAATATATTCAGTTTAGCTTTAGCAGATCTTCTTGAAGTAGGATGAACATTTAGCATTTTAGCATGAGACACTACGGACTCTCTCAAAGAAGAAGAATCTAAAAACATTTCGTTGCCAAGCATATTAGCATAGTAACCCATGTAATGAGTATTATATGCTAACAAATCAATCAATACCGACATACTACTACCTTCAAAATCATAATCTTGAAATTCGTTTTGTCCTTTAAGATAGTTTACTAAGTTTGTTTTTATTTCATCAAACTCTAATTCTGTAATTTTTAATTTATCGGATGTTGGCATTATCTAAGCCTCTCTAAAAATAATTCGATTGTTACTGGTTCTGGTGTATTAATAACTCTAAAATAGATTGATACATTTACCCCATTTCTATCTAAATCCATTAAAGCATTAACCCCAATAACAGATGCTCTAGGTTCAAAATTAGAAATAGTATTTTTAACAGTTTCTTCTATATCATATTTAGTCATAGAAGAAGAGAGTTCAAATAAGTATCCCGTTACACCACCATCTATATCTGGTTGAAATGGACGTTCATATTTATTAGTGAGAATCAGATTTCTAATAGATCTCTTAACAGCCTCTACGTCTGTCTTAGTAACAATATCCTTAGTAACAGGATGAGCCTGGAAGTCTAAATCCAAGTCACTCCAGCGTCTGCTATTCGTACTTAATCCTCTTGTGAAAATAGATGGCATATTTCTTAACTTCTTCCTTGTATTGCTGTTTTTATTATGGTACTATTGATATGTGGTTGGGTTCAATAAATCTATTTACCTTGTCCTCTATATCGTTTCCAACTTCTTCTCTTATGCTTATTCTTTGGCATACTCCTCTTAGATGAGCCAATTGAAGTAACCTTCTTAACTTTGTCTTTTGGTTTGCTATCTTTTAGTAAAGCCATTATGTATCTCCTTTAATTAATATAGT
>Ga0233439_10002638_pt1 | contig 19883 bp, 20 predicted proteins | sample SI_123_September_6_FD_182713 | JGI IMG/M metagenome (GOLD analysis project Ga0233439, IMG submission 182713) | Seawater microbial communities from Saanich Inlet, British Columbia, Canada - SI_123_September2016_100_MG | ecosystem: Environmental > Aquatic > Marine > Inlet | place: Canada: British... | reverse complement strand
ACACTCCGATCCGTGTACTATTACAGTACATTTTAAATATTTAAAAGGATAAAGATAAGCAAATTAAAGGTAATTTTAATAGAATCTGATATATAAAAAATTATGATTATTAACTGCATAAATTGTAATAAAAAATTTAATGTTAATGATGTGTTAATTCCAGTGAATGGGAGGCAAATAGCATGTGGTTCATGTAATCATAACTGGTACTTTAAGGTTGATAAAAACACAGACAAAACGTCTTTAACTCAAAGTGAAAGTGTTGCACAGGATGAAATAACAAGTGAAAATAATGAAAATAATTTTGAAATATCTTCAGAAAATAAAACTTCAAAATTTATTAAAAATAAAAGTAGCCAAAATGATTATAAAACAAAAGATGAATTGCGTAATAAAAATAAATATAAAACTCAAAATACGAGAACAAGTAATTTTTTCTCATATTTATTAGTATTTATAATTTCGTTTATTGCAATAATAATTGTTATAGATACACTTAAAATACCACTTATTAACTTCTTTCCAGGCTTAGAAATTATTCTATTTAATCTTTTTGAAACATTGAAAGATGTGAAATTATTTATTATTGATCTTACTTAAAATTTTATGATTAATTATTTATCTCAACCTTTCAAATGGTTCTTTAAACTTGAAGCAGCAAGTGGTTTAATTTTGTTAATCGCAGCTATATTAGCATTAATAATAAGTAACAGTAATTTCAGTAGTTTATATTTCTATAGTCTAGAAAAGTATTTATTTATTGGTATTAACGAATTTGGATTAAAACTTAGCGTGCATCACTGGATCAATGATGCACTAATGGCAATATTTTTCTTTTTTGTCACATTAGAAATTAAAAGAGAATTTATACAAGGTGAGCTATCAAATATTAAACAAGCTTTACTTCCAATAATCGCAGCTGTAGGGGGCATGTTAGTACCTGCTCTTTTTTATGTTTTTATCAATTGGGGGAATTCAGAGACTATGAATGGTTGGGCAATACCTTCTGCGACTGATATAGCTTTTTCATTAGGAATTTTATCATTATTGGGATCAAGAGTTCCAATATCATTAAAAGTTTTTTTAACAGCTTTAGCGATAATTGATGACCTTGGTGCTATCTTAATTATTGCATTCTTTTATTCTGGAGATTTAAGCATTCCATATCTAAGTCTAATTTTATTAAGTTACATTTTACTTTTAATTTTAAATAAGTTTTCTGTAAAAATTTTTATCCCCTATTTGATTATTGGATTGTTTATGTGGTTTTTTACTTATAAATCTGGAATACATGCTACGATTGCTGGTGTATTATTGGCCTCTACAATTCCTCACAGAATAAAAGATAAGGATTTTTCACTGCTTGTAAAAATAGAACATGCAATTTCACCATATGTTGCATTTATGATAATGCCTCTTTTTGCATTTGCGAATGCTGGTGTTAACTTAGAGGGTTTATCGTTATCTAGTTTATTGGCCCCAGTCCCGCTTGGTATTATGTGTGGATTATTCTTTGGTAAACAAATTGGTGTTTTGTTATTTTCTTATATTTCGATAACACTAAAGTTTGCAGAGGCACCAAATAATTCAAATTGGTTAAGTTTATATGGGGTTTCTATTTTAACAGGAATTGGATTTACTATGAGTTTATTTGTTGGTAATTTGGCTTTTATAGATAACACTCAGTACATAGATGGTGTTAAAATTGGAGTATTAACAGGATCATTATTATCCACTATATTTGGATACTTATTGTTATTAATTTCGGCAAAAAAGTAAATGTTTAACAAAAAATTCAATGTTTATATAATAATTATAATGTTTTCTTTTTTTACTAAAACTATGTCAGATAATTCAAAAACGTTTTTTGATTTTAAAATAAATTCCATAAATGGAAATGAGTTAGATCTATCTACATTTAATGGTAAAACTATATTGTTAGTGAATGTTGCTAGTAAATGCGGTTTTACTAAACAATACGACGATCTTCAAAAATTATATGATATTTATAAAGATAAAGGGCTAGTTGTTATTGGAGTGCCTACCAATCAATTTGGTGGTCAAGAGCCAGGAACAGAGACAGAGATTAAAAATTTTTGTGAAACTAATTTCAATATTACATTTCCAATGACAGGTAAGTATGATGTTAAAGGTGACAGTGCTCACCCGATATACTTATGGGCCAAAGATACTTATGGCAAATCTACAGTACCAAAATGGAATTTTCATAAGATTTTGATAAATAAAGAAGGTAAAATTGATGACACTTTTGCATCTTTTACCGGCCCAATGTCTAAAAAAATTATAAATAAGTTAGATCAAATTTTATAAATTAACCGATAACCCATCATAAGCTGGAATAATATTTTTAGGTAATTTTTTCTTAATTATCTCATAGTCTATATCCGTATGAAGATTAGTTAAGATAGCTTTTTTTGGAGAAAATATATTTATCATTTTTAAAGATTTTTCAAAATTAAAATGCGAAGGATGGTTTCTATACCAGAGACAATCAATAATGAGGTATTTGAGATTTTTAAAGTACTTATAATCTTTTTCAAATATTTTACTTACATCACTTATATAAGCTAATTTTTTATCTATAACATAGCATACAGAATGAACTTTGCCATGTTGAACCTTAATAGGTTTAATTAAGATATTCTTTTTTTTATTCTTAATAAATAAATTTTTATTAATATTATTTAACTTAAGTGTAGCTGGATATTCTCTGTTATAGCTGTCAAAACAATATGAAAATGTATTTTTTAGATATTTAGATGTGATACGATCAGCAAAAACATTAATTGGTTTTTTATTTCTAATAAAGAAAGATCTTAAATCATTTATTCCATGTGTTTGATCTGCATGCATATGTGAATAAAAAACTTTGTCAATTTTTTTTATTTTCAAACTTAACATTTGTTGACGTAAGTCAGGTGATGTATCAATTAATACATTTTCTTGATCTGTTTTGATAAAAGCTGAGCATCTTGTTCTGTAGTTTTTTTTATTCTCAGGGTCACAATTTCCAAAATGACCATCTGGACGAGGTACACCCATTGAGCTTCCACATCCAAGAATTATAAACTTCATAATATCTAATTAAAAAAAAGTTTATTAAAATTATTTGTAGTATATTTTACTAAGTCTGATTTAGAAATGTCTTTAATATCTGCTAGTTTTTGAGCAGTATAATCAATAAAAGATGGTTCATTTTTTTTTCCCCTTTTAGGAACAGGCGCTAAAAAAGGGCTATCTGTTTCTATTAAAATATTATCCAAAGGTAGAAATTTAAATGTTTCTTGTAAATCTAGAGAATTTTTAAAAGTTATAATACCACTAGCAGAAAAAATGGCATTTAGTGTTAAGAGTTTTTTTGCAAAATCTTTACTACCGGTAAAACAATGCATTAATATCTTAAGTTTTTGATCTTTATAGTTGTTCAATATATTAAAAGTTTCATCTTCTGCGTCTCTAGAGTGAATAATCAGTGGAGTATTTGTTTTTAAAGAAGCCTCAATATGCTCTTTAAAACTAACTATTTGATCATCTTTATCACTATTATTGTAATAAAAATCTAAACCTGTTTCTCCAATTCCAATTATTTTTGCATTATCATTAAGATTTTTTACAATAAAATCTGAGGTAATTTTATTATCTGTTGTTTCATGTGGATGAATTCCAATTGTACCATAAATTATTTCATCTTCTTCTATAATCTTTTTAATTCGATCAAAGCTTTTATATGAAGTTGAAATTGTTAATAATTTCTTTATACCCACCTCTTTTGAACGCTTAATTACGTTGCTTAAATCACTTAATAAAGGCTCATGATCTAAATGACAGTGTGAATCAATCATTGTTTTTATCTATCTTTTTAAAAAGAATATCTATTTTATTTATTTTACTTCCATTTGATAAGAATTTATTATTTTCAATAGACGTTAAATTAATATCATCTTCATTAAGTTCAAAAATCTTTAGAGCTTTGACTGCTGATTGAGGAATTATTGGATAAAGTAAAAAGCTAATTTTTCTTACAATTTCTAAGGTTGAATAAACTATTGTATTTAATCTAATTGGATCTTCTTTTTTTTTCCATGGTTCTTGATCATTAAAATATTTATTAGCTTCAAATAAAGAGTTTATAATGAAATTTATGTAAAAATTAATATCTTGATTATCAATTTTTTCTCTTATTATTGATAAATTATCTTTATATCTATTTAAAATTACTAAATCTTCTTCCACAAATTTAATATTCTTTGGGACTTCGCTATTACAATTCTTGATAGCAAATGCTGTAACACGTTGACATAAATTTCCGAAATTGTTAGCAAGATCACTGTTAATACAATCTTCAAGTCTTTCTTGTGATATATTACCATCATTTCCAAAAGACACTTCTTTAATTAAATAATATCTTAATGGGTCTAGGCCATATTCGTTAATTATTTCAATTGGATCTAAAATATTACCTTTTGATTTAGACATTTTTTCATCACCAGAGAGTATCCAGCCGTGACCATAAACTCTTAAAGGTAATTCTATTTTAGCTGCTAAAAGAAAAGCTGGCCAATATACTGCATGGAACCTTAAAATATCTTTGCCAATTAAATGTATTGATGCTGGCCAAAAATTTTTAAACAATACATCATTGGTATCAGGATAATTTAATGCACTAATATAATTTGTTAGTGCGTCGAGCCATACGTAAATAACATGATCCTTATTATTAGGTACTTTTATTCCCCATGAAAAACTTTTTCTACTAACTGATAAATCTTTTAATCCGCTTTTAACAAAACTTATAACTTCATTTTTTCTGGACTCTGGTGCAATAAAGTTTGGGTGAGATTCATAATACTCAAGAAGTGGTTTTTCCCATTTTGATAACCTAAAAAAATACGACTCTTCCTCAATCCATTCAACAGGTGATTTTGAAGAAATAGATCTTTTAATACCATCTATTTCTTCTATTTCATCTTCATTGTAAAAAGCTTCATCTGATACAGAATACCAACCAGAGTATTTTGATAAATAAATATCATCATTTTTTTCAAGTTCATTCCACAAATGTTGCACTGTTTTTTTATGTCTATCTTCAGTAGTTCTTATAAAATCTGTATTTGTTAAATTTAGTGTATGTGAAAGATCCCTAAATGTTTGACTAATTTGATTGCAAAATTCCAAAGGGTCAATATTTTGTTTTTCTGCTGAACGTTGTATTTTTAATCCATGCTCGTCAGTCCCAGTTAAAAATTGAACATCAAAACCATCCATTCTCTTAAATCTAGCAAAAAAATCAGCTATTATACTTGAATAAGCGTGACCCATATGAGGTTTGGCTGAAGGATAATAAATTGGTGTAGTGATATAAAATTTTTTATCCATTTAAAACTCTATCTTCAAATTCCATTAATAAACTTTCATCATCTAAATTAAAAATTTTTGTATCATTAATTTTATTTAAAAAATATTTTTGTTTGTTTAGTAATTTAATATTTTTAATTGATATATTATTTCTAAAATAGATCTCTATTAAAAAGTATAATAAATGTTTAATAAATTGATCTTTTTTATATTTTTTTTCCATTATAACTTTTTTTATAAAGTCTTTTAAATTAATATCTTTTAAATCAATATCATTTTGATTGGCAAAATTTATTAAATTTAATATTGTTCCTGGTGTACTGTAATCATTTATCATTTCATCATTAATTGAATTCCTATAATCTGCCTCTAAAATTTTGTTAGTGATATCAAATGATTGATTAGATGTAAGATGAATTTTATAATTAAGACATCTAGATTTTAGAGTTGGTAGAATTTTTTTGTTATTATTGATCAATATAAAATAGATATTATCATTTGGTTCTTCTAATACTTTCAATAAAGCATTCACAGAATTAATATTTAAAAGCTCAATATTATCTATAAGTACAAGCCTAGGTTTTATATTAAAAGAAGATTTGTTTAGAGTTAAAATTAAATGTCTAATTTGGTTTATATCAATACTTTTTTTATCTTCATTGATATCAATTGAAATAAAGTTTGGATTAGATTTATTTGAAATCAATTTAAATGATTTATTATCTGGGTTAATTTTAAAATTTTTAACATCATATGCAAAATCTTCATCATATGACAAAATATAATTAATAATGTGGTATGCTAGAGTAGATTTTCCTATCCCTTTTTCGCCAGATAACAATATTTTATTGGGAAGTTTTTTATTAATATATAGTTTTTTAAAATTTATAAATTCGGCATGATGACCAAATAGGTTTAATTGATTTGATGGACTCAAGTTCATTTAACTAATTTATCAATTTGATTCAAAATTAATGCTTGATTATGCTCTATGTCTAAATTTGAATTAATTAGTTGGTATTTTTTTTTTTTAATTTTCGATAATTTCAAAAATCCATTTTGAACCTTTTTATAAAATGATATATCAAATTTATCATATCTGTTTAGTGATTTTCTCATTTTTAATCTTTCCTTTAAATTCTTTTGATTAACTGTATTTAAAAATGTAAAACTAACGTTAATATTTTTCAGTAAATGATTGTTTAAAGTTTTAATTAAATTAATATCAACACCCATTCCATAGTGTTGATAAGCTATTGTTGAGTCTATAAATCTATCAATAAGTATTATTTTTTTATTAAATGATTTTTTTATAATATCTATATTTTCACTTCTTGAAGCCATATATAGTAACAAGTCAGTATTTTTATTAAAATTTGATTTATTATTTAAAATCAATTTTCTAATCTTTTCTGAATTTGGATTGCCACCAGGCTCTCTTATTTTTATATGACTAATTTTTTTTTTGTTAAGATAGCTGGAAACGACAGAAATATGGTGACTTTTTCCACTTCCCTCTATTCCTTCAAAAACTATGATTGGTTTTTTAGACATCGCCCCAAATGAGATAATTAAGTGATTTTAATAATCTAGATACAAAATTTACTTGTTTAACTTCTTTTGAAGCCAGTAAATCGTATTCACCAACTAACTCATCATCATAAACAACCTTTAAAACAGCAACTTTTTCATCTTTTTTAATAGGGGCATTTACAGGCCCTTCATATTTGATAGAAACTTTTAAAAGTTTTTTTTTAGCTTTTTTAATAGTTTTGTAGATGTCTTGTTTGGTATAGACATCAACACTATCATCTTTTCCAAGCCATACATCTACTTTTTCAAATGATTCATTAGCTTTAGAAATCTTGACAAGATCAAAATTAGTAAGACCGAAAGTAAGTAATTTTGAACTTTCTCTTGATCTAGCATTTTTCGAATTAAATCCACTACCAACAGCAATTAATCTTCTGCCATTTCTAATAATTGATGATGCTAAAGAGTATTTTTCAACTGCTAAATATCCAGTCTTAATTCCATCTGCACCTAAGTTTTTATATAAAAGAGGATTTCTATTACCTTGTGTTATCGGGTCACCCCCTGTTCTATTCCAAGTAAATTTTTTTTCAGAAAAAATCTGATAGAATTTAGGATGTTTATCAATTAAATATTTAGACATTTTTAAAATATCTCTGACAGTTGAATAATTATCTGGGTTATTTATACCTGACGAATTAGCAAAATTAGTATTTTCCATCCCTATTTCCTTGGCTTTTGCGGTCATTAAAATTGCAAACTCTTCTTCAGTACCCGCAATACCTTCTGCTAATGCTACACAGGCATCATTTCCAGAAGAAATTATTATTCCTTTTAATAAATTCTCTACTGACACCTCGTCTCCTACCATAATAAACATAGATGAATATCCCGAGGTAGATAGACGCCATGCTTTTTCAGAAATTATAAACTTTTCATCTAATCTTAAATCACCTGATTTAATTAAATCAAATGCAATTATTGATGTCATAATTTTAGTCATTGATGCTGGATAGATTGAAATATCAGGTTCTTTTTCGTATAGAATTTCACCTGAATAATAATCTTGTAATATTGCAGTCTTAGCTTTTACATCAAAATTAGCAGTGGCTAATTCAGCATAATAAAAACTAAAAAATAGTATTAAAAATAATTTCTTAAACATCTTTTAAAATCTCTATATTTTCAAAATTTAACAACTTAATTTTATTAAATGAGTCTTTAAGTTTTTTTATATCATTAAATGGTCCTATTAATACCCTATATTTAGTATTTGATATTGTTTTAATAATTGGGTTCTTAATATTTGTTTCATTAGTAATTCTATCTGACATATTCTTAGCAGAGTCTTTATAATAAAAATCAGCAATCTTTATTGAGTATTTAAAAATTTTGTCTTTTGAAATATCTTCTTTTTGTAAGCTAGAATTACTTAGGTTATCAATCTGAATACCATCAACAGGAGCTTTTTGAGCAACATTTTTTTCTTCTTTAAAAGTTTTAGCTTTTTTTGCAATAAATGTAGAGTTTTGTGAAATTAGAACAAGATCAATATAAGGTTCATTTAAATCTAATGATAATTCCTCTGCTATTCTTAATGTTATGACACTATTATAGAAATCAGAAAATTTTGCTTCATTTGAAATAACTTCTGCAATTACTGTTTTTTTGTTAGAGGGATTTGTTATCTTAACAAAAGAATTTTTTTTTAAATTTTTATGAAAAATTAAAAAAGATCTATTATCTATTTTTTTTGTAATTTTTTTTTCTTCTTTTAAAACAGCGTCATAAACTAAAGCAAAACCAGAGTTTTTATATTTTGTTAATATTTCTTGATTTAAAATATTTCTGTTAGAATTATTTTGTTCACACCCGGCTAAGAATATAAAAAATAGTATAGATAAAACTCTATAATTCATTTTCAAATTTCTTTTTAAGTGTGCATACAGCTAATGAAAATCTTAATGATCTATTCCATTTTAAGATAATTTCATAATTATCAAAAACTAAATAAGCTGGGCTTAAATTTTCAGCATCTGGTATAATATCTTTATCAGGTGTTATTATTGATGCGGCCAGGTTGTCAAATTTTTTGTCCAAAAAATCGTTGTTAACAATATATTTCCTAAAATATTTTAATTTTTTCTTGTTATGAAGTTTTTTTGCAGAAACATTTAAATATTTTTTTGGTACAGTTGTAGATAAATCTATTTTATAAAAACATGGTTGATCGTCATTCCACCCTATTTTATTTAAATAGTTCGCTGCTGATGCATAGGCGTCTTTGTTATTTTTTAGATCGATATAATTGTTTTTATCAAAATCTATTGCGTAATTCTTCATTGTTGAAGGCATGAATTGAAAATAACCAAATGCACCAGCCCAAGAACCATATAATGTTTTATAATCAATTTGATTATTTTCTATTAGTCTTAACAATATTAATAATTCATTTGTAAAAAACTCTGACCTGCGTTCATCAAAACTTAATGTAGCCAATGAAGATAAGATATCCATTTTACCAACATAAGTTCCGAAATTGGTTTCTATACCCATTAAGGCTAAAAGAAGTTCTTTTTCTATTCCATATTGATCCTCAATTACATTAATCAAATTAAAGTTTTTATTATAAAAATTTACACCTTTAGAGACCTTTTTAGATGAGGTTCTTTTTGATATATAAGTTTTGGTATCTTCATAAAATTCTGGTTGATATCTGTCATATTTAATAACATTTGGTAAAAATTTTACATTAGCCATAGCTGTGTCAAAAGTTTTTTCTGAGATATTATTTTGCAAAGCAGTTTTTTTAAAATTTTTCTTCCATGTTAGAAAACCTGATGGATTTTCTGCAAATGACGATGAGCAAATAAAAATTATACAAATAAATATATACTTAACTAGTTTCATATAAATCTTTCAAATATATGACTACAGCAATCCATATAAAAATAAAACTAACTAATTTTGCCAATGAAAATGGCTCGTCATAATAAAAATAACCAAGTAAAAATTGTAATGTTGGTGTTATATAAAAAATCATTCCAGTTGGACCTAAGCCACACAGTTCTACACCTCTAACATATAAAAATAATGGTATTACAGTCATAGGCCCAGCCAAAAATATAACCAACATCATTGGTGGATTTGATAACTGAAAATCATTATGCCCATATAAAGTTATCAAATAAAAAGCAATTAGAGCAAATGGTAAAATATAAAAACTTTCAATCAAAAGACCTATGTCTGTATCAATATTAATTTTTTTTCTAACTAAATTGTAAAATCCCCAGCTTAATGCAACTATGATGCCAACCCAAGGAAGAGACTTAAAACTAATTAATACTAAATATAAAATTGAAATAATTACCAATATAATTGATAAAATTCTTCGTTTGTTTAGTTTTTCATTAAAAAAAATGTAACCAAGCATAACACTTATGATTGGCATCATAAAATACCCAAAGCTTGCATCAATTATTCTATTGGTTGCTATAGCGTAGATCCAAACAGCCCAATTAATAAAAATAAGAAAACCTGACAAGAAAAGATAAATCAAAATTTTTTTTTTTTTAATAATTTTAAAAAAAATATGCCATTTTGAAAAAAAGAAAGTTGTAATTATTAAAGTAAATGTCGTCCATAAGCATCTGTGAACAACCAATTCTATGTGACCAATAAACGTGATATATTTAAAATAAAGAACACCAAAAAAACCCCACCAAAAAGAACCAGATCCAGCTAAGAACAGTCCTTTATTAAATTCTTTATTCATAGAAATTAAACTGATTTGTTATTAATAGCTTCTTTAGACTATTTTATAGTTGAATTAAATAATTTTAATAATAAAACAATGCTCACGGAGAGATGGCAGAGTGGTTGAATGCACCGGTCTTGAAAACCGGCAAAGGGGCAACTCTTTCCTGAGTTCGAATCTCAGTCTCTCCGCCACTATTTTTAATCATTGTATTTAAAATTTTTGTACAAAAGGTTAATTTTGTTATCTTTAAATTTAAAATCTGTCACCAGACCATTGAAGAAGTTATAAAGATTAGCATCATCTATATCTAATAACTTTTCTAAATCAGCAAGATCTTCATTATTCAATTCATCAATATATTTTTTTGTAAAGGCGCCTAAGAGTTTATCCATTTCTTTTGTGCCACGATAATTTGAACGGTAAATAATTTTTTTTTTTAATTGATCTATATTGAGCGTCATTAATATAATATATTATTAGTTTATGACTAATAAAAGTAATTATGAGTACTTATTATCAGATTTAACCGAGCTTAATGGTGTTGGTATTAAAACAACTAATTTATTAAAGAGAAAAAAAATTAACAATGTTTTTGATTTATTATGGAAGTTGCCAAAATCATATACTGATAGAAGCTTATCAACAAAAATAAAAGATTTAAGGATTGGAGAAAATCAAACAATAACTATAATTCCTAAAAAATATCTGTTTCCACGTGTTAGAAATTTACCCAACAGAGTGTCATGTTTTGATGAAACTGGTGAAATTGATTGCATCTTTTTTAATAGCTATGAGGGCTATGTAAGAAAAATTCTTCCACTTGGAAAAGAAATTACTGTAAGTGGAAAAATTGGTTTTTACAGAAATAAATATCAACTTACTAATCCTAAATATGTTTCTGAAGACTCTTCTTTAATAAAACAGAAACATAATACTTACTCATTGACAGAAGGTATCTCGGAGAAAATATATAATAAAATTATTAATCAAATAATAAGCAATTTACCTATATTAAAAGAATGGCATTCAAAAAATATATTAGATAAATTTGATAACATTAATTGGAATAAAGCAATCATAGAATTGCATAAATCAGAAAATATTGGAAAATATCAAGATAACTTTTATCAGAGATTAGCTTTTGATGAAATTTTTTCTACTTTTCTAGTGAATTCAGAAATTAGAAAAAAAATAAAGAAAATTAAAAAAAAGAATAAAAGCTTAGATAGAAAAAAACAAACAAACATATTAAACAAATTAGAATTTTCCCTTACCAATGATCAAAAAAAAACCTTAGAAGAAATTAATCAAGATCTTTCCTCATCTAATAAAATGTTTAGACTTTTGCAGGGTGATGTGGGGAGTGGTAAAACAATTGTTTCATTAATCGCTGCTTACAATACTGTAAATTCTGGCTTTCAAGTTGCGTTGATGGCCCCTACCGAAATTTTAGCACGACAACATTATAATTTTGCAAAAAAATTATTTTCAAAAGAAATTAATATAGAATTAATTTCAGGTAAATCTGATTATAAAACTAAAAAAATTATATTAAATAAATTAGAAAATAACAATATCGATATCATTTTTGGTACTCATGCAATTTTTCAAAAAAAAGTTAATTTTAAAAATTTAGGATTAATCATTATAGATGAGCAGCATAAATTTGGTGTTAACCAAAGAAAACGTTTGTCTGATAAAGGTGGTAAAAATTGCGATGTATTATTAATGACCGCCACACCAATACCAAGAACTTTAACAATGACCATGTATGGAGATATGGATCTTTCTATTATAAGAGAAAAACCTAAATCAAGAAAACCTATCAAAACTTATAGTAAATTAGAAAGTAAAATTGATGATGTTATTAAATTTATTAAAAAAGAAATAAGACTGGGAAATCAAATCTTTTGGGTTTGCCCTTTAATAGAAGAGTCCAAAAAAATAGACCACTCTTCAGCTGTTAAAAAATTTGAATATTTGGATAAATTTTTTCCAAATCAAGTATCTCTACTTCATGGAAAAACTGACATAGAGGATAAGGAAATTATATTAGATAATTTTTTAAAAAAAAAATTCAAAATTTTAGTATCTACAACGATTATTGAAGTTGGTATAGATTTTCCAAATGCAAATGTGATTATTATAGAAAATGCAAACAAATTTGGATTATCACAATTACATCAACTGAGGGGTCGTGTAGGAAGGGGTAACAAAGATTCTACATGTATACTAATGTTTAAATCAAATTTAAGTGAGAATGCAAAAAAAAGAATTAATATTTTAAAGGAGTCTAACGATGGTTTTTATATATCCGAAGAAGATATGAAAATCAGAGGATTTGGAGATATTTTAGGATTTAAGCAAAGTGGTATAAAAAATTTTAGATTAGCTGATCCAATACATAATAATGATCTTTTTCTTTTAGCAGAAAAAGAGATTAAAAGAATAGAAGAGGAAAATGCTGATATAAGGAAGTTTAAACCACTTATAAAGTTATACGATAGAGCAGATATTATTAATGATATTGCCTAAGATTGTTTGTTTGAGGTGCCTGCAGAAACAATAAATTTAGAAGCCTCTTCAAAAGTCATATTTAAATAAATTACATCTTCAATTGGAAACATTAATAAAAAACCACTTGTTGGATTTGGTGTAGTTGGAACAAAAACATTAATCAGTTTTTTATTAGTTTTATCTGCCATTTCCCCTGTGTTTTCTTTAGTTGCAAAACCTACTGCCCAAACTCCTTTTCTTGGATATTCGATTAAAACTACACTTTTTTTTTTATCATCTTTCTTAGAAAATGTTTCGGTCATTTGCACAACTGCCGAATAAACAGTTCTTAAAAATGGTATTCTTTTAAATAAATCATCAATTAATTTTAAAATTCTTCTACCAAAGAATGATAAAGATAACCCGCCTACTATCGTTATTAGTAATATAGAAATTAGAATTTCTACCCCAGGGATATCAAAAGGTAAATAATGGTTGGGGTTTAGATTTTTTGGAATTAAATTTGAAGATATGCCAATTAAAATTTTACTAAGATATAAGGTAAAACCAATTGGAATTAAAACGACTACACCTGCAATAAAGTAGTTTCTAATTGTTAAAGATAAAGATTTTCTTTTAGATTTTTTATTCATATTGTTAATTAAAACTTGAATAAATCACAAAAGTTATTGCAAAAATAAATAATACCAATAAATTTTTATTATTAAGATTCATAATATAATGATATTAACAATTATATATGAAAATGAATAGAAGAAAATTTTTGTCTTATGTTGGCTGTGGATGTTGTGGGTTTATGATACAATCTTGCACAACAGCTCCAATAACTGAAAGAAAACAATTAAAAATTGTTTCTGAAGCTAAGCTGAATGCTCAAGCAGCTAGAGTTTATGAAAAAATTAAAGAAAAAGAAAAAATGAGTGACGACAAAAAAACACTTAATGAAATAAAAGAAATTGGCAAAAAGATGGAAGAATCAATTTCTGAATATTTTGATAGAGAAAATTTAGATGACCCAACTAGAAACTTTGATTGGGAATATATATTAATAGATAAAAAAAAAGTAAGGAATGCCTGGTGTATGCCTGGAGGTAAGATAGCTGTTTATACAGGTATTCTAGATGCAACAAAAAATACTAATGGTTTAGCTGCTGTAATGGGACATGAAATTGCCCACGCTGTTGCAAAACATTCTGTGGAAAGAGCAAGTAGAGGAACTTTGTTAAGTGTAGGAACAAGAATTATTGATATAGCAAGTGGCGGTGTATTATCTGACATTAATAGAACAACGGGTCAAAATACAGTTGGATTATTAGCACAACTTGGAATTTTAAATCCTTTCAATAGAAAACAAGAAAGTGAAGCAGATTATCTTGGAATGATATTTTCCTCACTATCAGGATACGATATTAGAGAAACTGTTAAAATTTGGGAACGAATGAAAGAATTAAACAAAGGTAAAGAACCTCCTGAGTTTATGAGCACTCATCCATCATCTGATAATAGAATTCGTGATTTAAATGAAAAGATGAACGAAGTAATATTAGATTATCCGCCAATTAAACTAAGCTAAATTTAAATAGTGGTGAGCCCTGATGGACTCGAACCATCGACCCATTCCTTAAAAGGGAATTGCTCTACCAACTGAGCTAAGGGCCCCCAAATATTCAAATTGAATAGTTGTTGTATACAGAATTATTCTAATTTTTCAAACGTCAAATTGAACAAAAAAATAGATATCTTTTACAACTTATCTATGTATTTATCATGAAATTGATCAAAAGTACCTTCTGAGATATTTTTTCTTATAGCTGACATTAATTCTTGATAAAAATTAATATTATGTAGAGTTAGTAACATTGATGCTAAAATTTCATTAGTATTAAACAAATGGTTTAAGTAATTTTTTGAATATTTATTGAGACTTAAATTGTTACAATCAGCATCTAAAGGAGTATTGTCTGTTTGATATTTGTTATTTTTAATGTTTATTCTTCCATTCCAAGTAAATGCTAAACCAGTTCTTCCCGATCTTGTTGGTAAAACACAATCAAACATATCTATACCTCTTTTAACTGCTCCAATTATATCTGAAGGTGTCCCTACACCCATGAGGTAATGAGGTTTTTTATCAGGTAAATGTTCTTTAACATCATCTAGTACATCAAACATTTCCTTTTGAGACTCTCCTACTGCTAAACCACCCATTGCATAACCATCAAATCCAATTTTAATTAATTCCTTTAGTGATTTAATTCTTAAATCTTTAAATAAGCCACCTTGGACAATGCCAAAAAGAGCTTTGTGTGGATTTTGACCAAAAGCTTTTTTCGATCTATCTGCCCAGTAAAGAGACAAATCCATTGATTTTTTTATCAACTCATAATCATCAGATTTTCTGGGGCATTCATCCATTATCATAATAATATCGGAATTAAGGCCTAATTGAATTCTTATGCTTTCTTCGGGGCTTAAAAAAAACTTTTTACCGTCAACATGTGAATTAAAAATTGCTCCTTTTTCTCTGTCAATTTTATTTAACTTAGAAAGGGACATTACTTGAAACCCACCAGAGTCAGTAAGAATTGGTAAATCACAGTTCATGAAATTATGAAGACCTCCTGCTGATTGGACTCTTTCGACACCTGGTCTTATCATTAAATGATATGTGTTTGATAATATAATTTCTGATCCAGTTTTCTTTATGTCGTCGATGGTACATGCTTTGACCGTAGCTTGAGTACCAACAGGCATAAAAGCAGGAGTGTTGATATTTCCTCTGTGGGTTTCAATTAAACCACATCTAGCAAATTTATCTTTTTTTAAAACATTAAAGGCAAAAGATTTTAATGCCATTTAAAGAAATTATAATGATTTAAAGCTTATAATCTTATCCGGATCTGATACAGAACCGTTATTACTCTCATCACCTCTTTTAATTTTATCCACTAAATCCATACCCTCTAAAACTTTTCCAAAAACTGTATATTGTCTATCAAGGAACGGTGCTGGTTTAAAACATATAAAGAATTGACTATTTGCACTATCAGGATCGGAAGATCTTGCCATAGATAATGTTCCTCTATCGTGTGGAACACTACTAAATTCTTGTTTTAAATCAGGTAAATCAGAACCACCCATTCCAGCTCTTCTTAAATCGAAATCATTTGAATCTGATTTCCCAAACTTTACATCACCTGTTTGAGCCATAAACCCATCGATAACTCTATGAAAAACAACATTATCGTATTCTCCTCCGTCAGCTAATTCTTTAATTCTTTTAACATGATTGGGAGCTACATCTTCAAATAACTCAATTTTCACATCTCCATCTTTTAATTTTAAAATCATTATATTCTCCTGCGCTATTGATTGATTGGTAAATAAAAAAAATAAAATAAATATATTTGTTAAAATTCTATTCATATTTTTCTTTTAAAGACTTAATTGTACTTTTGGTAGTAAATTTTTTAATATCACCATTTAATTTTACAATTTCTTTTACAAATCTTGATGAGATTATTTGATTTTCTACATCAGACATTAAAAAAATTGTCTCAATATTGTTATTAAGTTTTCTATTCATACCAGCTAATTGAAATTCATATTCAAAATCCGAGACCGCTCTTAAGCCACGTAAAATTATATTAGATCTATATTTTTTACACAAATCAGTTGTAAGAGAGCTGAATGAAACTACTGATATTTTTTTTCTATTTAGTTTTAAATCAATGAATAAAGCTTTATTAACGATATCTATTCGTTCCTCAGATTTAAATAGATAGTTTTTATTACTTACATTAGAAACTCCAACAACAATTTTATCAAACAATTTTAATGCTTTTTTAATTACATCTATATGTCCGTATGTAATTGGGTCAAATGTACCTGGGTAAATAGCTGTCTTGTTCATTAAATTAGATTATCATCAATTTTAATTGCAGATACCACTTTTTCTTCACCTGATAATTTTATAATTCTTACGCCCTGAGTATTTCTACCCGCTGTTCTAATTTCTTTAACAGCAACTCTTATTACTCTTCCTTTGTTTGTAGAAATAAGTATTTCGTCACCTTCAAAAACTGGGAATGATGATGTAATATTTCCATTTCTTGGTGAATTTACAATTCCAATTATACCTTTGCCACCCCTATTAGTAAGTCTATAATATATATGAGAAGTTCTTTTTCCATATCCATTCTCACTTATTGATATGACAAATTTTTCTTTAGCTTTGATCTCAGATTTTTCATCTTTAGATTTTTTGCCATTTTTTTTTGTTTTATCGTTATTAATGACTGACAGAGATACAATCTGGTCATTTGGGGTTAGCTCTATACCCTTAATACCTTTAGATGATCTTCCTTTAAATACTCTTAATTTCTTTGTTTCAAATCTTATACATTTACCAAACTTTGTGCTTAAAATAACATCTTGATCATCTTGACAAATTTTAACTCCTACAATTTTATCATTATTGTCAAGTTTCATTGCAATTTTTCCTGATGCATTGATTGATGAAAAATCTTCCAAACTATTTTTCCTAACTTTCCCTTGTGCTGTAGCAAAAATTATTTTGTAATTTTTAGACTCAGTCTCATTTTCTGGCATTGGCATTATAGAGCTAATAGATTGGTGGTTTTTTAAAGGCAAAATATTAAACAATGATTTCCCTTTTGAGGTTGTGGAACCCTCAGGAATTTTCCATGCCTTAACTTTATAAACTAGTCCTTCAGTAGAAAAGAAAAGGACTGATGTATGTGTGTTAACTGATAATGTCTGGATAACAGAATCTTGATCTCTTGTAGTGATACCAGATTTACCTTTACCACCTCTTTTTTGTTGTTTAACACCTTCCAATGATCCTCTTTTTATATAACCCTGTAGTGTAACGGTAATGATTACAGACTGTTTTTGAATAGTTTCTTCAATGTCATAATTTAACACAGCATCTATAATTTTAGTTCTTCTTGGAACTGCAAATTTTTCTTTGATATTTTTAAGCTCTTCGCTAATCACTTTTAAGAGTTCTTTTTTTGAAGATATAATTTTTTTGTATTTAGCTATTAGCTCAGCTAGTTTTTTTATCTCAACTTCAATTTCATTTATTCCAAGGGCTGTAAGTTTTTGTAATCTTAATTCTAAAATAGCTGTCACTTGGGATTCCGATAATGAGTAAACATTTTTACTTTTTTTACCTTCAACTAAAGAAATTAGTTTTTGAGTTTTGTTTATTTTCCACTTTGTTTTTAAGATAGATTGTTTGGCGTCATCTGGGGTTTTAGATGAACGTATAATCTTAATAATCTTATCTAAATTTTCTACAGATACAGATAAACCTAATAAAATATGTGCTCTTTCTTCTGCTTTTTGAAGATCAAATTTTGTTTTTTTAATAACAACATCTTCTCTAAAAGATAAAAAGTTTGTTAAAAAATCTTTTAAATTACAAGTTTTAGGTTTTCCATCAACAATTGCTAAAGTATTAAATCCAAATGAACTCTCGATTTGAGTATTTTTATAAAGTTGTCTTTTAATCGTTTCGGGCTCAACACCATTTCTTAAATCTATTGCAACCCTGATACCTTCTCTATTAGACTCATCTCTAATATCTTTAATACCTTCAATTTTTTTCTCTCTAACGAGTTGAGCAATTCTTTCATTTAATACTGACTTGTTAACTTGATACGGAATTGATGTGATAACTAATCTATCTCTACCATTTTTTAAAGCTTCAGAAGCTACCTCACCTCTAATCTTAAATGAACCTCTTCCATTATTATATCCTTGTTTAATGATATCTTTGCCAATTATAACACCTCCTGTTGGAAAATCAGGTCCAGGGATATGTTTCATTAATTCCTTAACTTTAATATCTTTATTGTCAATCAAAGCTAATGTTCCATTTATTATTTCACCTAAATTGTGCGGAGGAATACTAGTTGCCATACCTACGGCTATTCCACCTGCTCCGTTAACTAAAAGATTTGGATACTGTGCGGGTAAAACAGTTGGTTCTTTTTCAGTTTCATCATAATTACTTTTGTATGAAACTGTATTTTTTTCAATATCATCAATCAAAAACTGTGAAACTTTTGAAAGTCTTGTTTCCGTGTACCTCATAGCTGCAGCCGGATCTCCATCAATTGACCCAAAGTTACCTTGACCTTGAACCAAAGGTAAGCTCATTGAAAAATCTTGAACCATTCTTACAAGAGCGTCATATACTGACTGGTCACCGTGAGGGTGATATTTACCAATCACATCCCCTACTATTCTTGCAGATTTTCTAAATTGTTTTGACCAATCATATCCGCCTTTATACATTGCGTATAAAATTCTTCTATGAACAGGTTTCAATCCATCTCTTACATCAGGTAAAGCTCTACTGACAATTACGCTCATTGCATAAGATAGATAAGATGAGCTCATCTCATCATGCATTGAGATTAATTTAATATTATTATCTTTTGGAGCTTCAGTTTTTTGCATAGATACTAAAATGGAATTTCGTCGTCCATATCATTTGATACTTGTGAAGAGTCCTCAATATTATTTTGTTGAGTAGTATCGTTTTGAATTCCACCACCAGTGTTCCCGCCACCAAGCATTGTTAATGTACTGTTGTACCCTTGAAGAACAATTTCAGTAGAATATTTATCTTGTCCAGATTGTTCATCTTTCCATTTTCTAGTTG
>Ga0233439_10002637_pt1 | contig 19889 bp, 13 predicted proteins | sample SI_123_September_6_FD_182713 | JGI IMG/M metagenome (GOLD analysis project Ga0233439, IMG submission 182713) | Seawater microbial communities from Saanich Inlet, British Columbia, Canada - SI_123_September2016_100_MG | ecosystem: Environmental > Aquatic > Marine > Inlet | place: Canada: British... | reverse complement strand
TTCATCTAAACCGAACTCTAACACGGCCGTTAAATTTGAATCATCAATGGTACCTGAGATTTGATTAATTTGATCAACTGCAGATTTTAATGCAAAACATTTTACATCAATTATAACTGCGTTTAGCCCACCTTTTTCAACAATATCTGTATAACTATTTATATCTGCAAGTTTTGAAGCAACGAAAAGAATATCCATTGTGTTTCCAGTGGTGTCTCTATTTATCACTTGATGAAAAATAGAATAATCATCCAAGTTATCTGTAAGTTGAACTAAATTTTCCCATAAAGAATCTGTTTTCACAGCATTGTTCAATTCTTCATCGGTCATTAAAGGACTTGTTACTACTCTAATAATCGCACTTGTTACTGGTATGGCTATTGCTGCATTTGATGTGTCAAATTTTCCTTTTTGTAATGCTATTTTTAATTCGTCTGCAATTTTATCTTGATGGTCTAAAATATTTGCGTCTTCGGGGATACCCTCAAACTTATGAGCGTAAAATTTTTGTAAAATCCATTGATTTGATTTATCTGAATTTATTTGTGCAAGTCTAATTTCATTAGAAGAAAAATCTACACCAATAACCTCTTCTCCTTTTACAGAAGATTTACCTAATTTATTTTTAAAAAATTTACTAAAAAAACTCTCTTTTTTATTAGTAGAAGATGTTTGGGGTGTAATATCTTGTGTGCTATCAGTTTTTTTTTTGAATAAATTTGTAAATGGATTGTTCATTAATTTTAACTTTTAAAAAATTATATTATAAGTTGTAAGACAATGTAAATATTAATAAAGAGAAAAAAATCAAAGAAAAAATTTAACACATTATTCTTTATAAGCTTATTAGTGTCTAAAATGGGTCAAATAGATAATTTGTATGCAAATTTTAAAATAATAATGTATCTGTTTTAAATGTTTGAAAAATTAGAACAACTAGCCAAAGACAATAAAAAGATATCAGATTTTCATATTAGAGCCGGATCCCCTCTAGCCTACAGATTAACAGGTGAAATTATAATGGAACAAGAAACACTTGTTACAGCCCAAGATCTAAAAGATTTATTATCAATGAACTGTAACGAGGAAGAGCTTCAAAAATTTGAAACAACTCACGAGCTTGATACAGCAATTAATTTAAGTGGACTTAGATTTAGAGCAAACTTTTACAAAACTATTAATGGACCAGCTTGCGTCTGTAGAAGAGTTGAAAGTAAAATTCCAGATATGGATCAGTTTAGTCTTCCACAAGTTCTTTATGATATAATTGATATGCATAAAGGATTAGTTTTAGTTACAGGCCCAACGGGCTCAGGAAAATCAACCACTCTTGCAGCAATCGTAAATGAAATTAATAAAACAAGAACTGCAAATGTTATTACTGTTGAAGATCCAGTAGAATTTATTCATAAAGATAATAAAAGTATTATTTCTCACAGAGAAGTTGGAAAACAAACTCAATCTTTTGCGGCTGCACTTAAAGCTGCTTTAAGAGAAGATCCCGATGTAATTTTAGTTGGAGAGATGAGAGATCTTGAGACTGTAAGTTTAGCACTAACTGCAGCTGAAACAGGTCACTTAGTTTTTGGAACACTGCACACAAGTGGAGCACCAAGTACAATTAATAGAATTATCGATGTATTTCCTCCTGAACAACAAGCACAAATTAGAGCGCAAATTTCAACCTCATTAAAGATGGTAGTTACGCAAAGATTATTTAAAACAAAAGATGGTCAAGGAAGATGTGGTGCATTTGAAGTTATGAAATGTACAGCGCCTGTTCAAAACTTAATTAGAGAAGCCAAGATCCATCAAATCCCAAGCGTTATGCAAACTGCAGTTCGAGATGGAATGATTACCATGGAAAAATCTATTCAAGATCTTGTAACTTCTGGTAAGATAGATGCTAGTGCAGCAAAAGCAGAACATTAAAGGTTTAACATTAATTGAAACGTTGGTTGTCCTAGCAATCATAGGGGCAATTGCTGCTGTTGGATTTCCAAATTTTAGTAAATGGCAAGTAGATAGACAAGTAAGATCTGACTCTGAAAAAATTGCAGCTGTTTTTACATCAGCAACTTCTCAAGTTGAAAGAGGAGTTTATCCCTATGTCAGAGTTTTAATTGAAAATGGTGTAAAAATTTCTGCACATGGGATTAAGCAAGAAGAGTTTTCAAATAAATTAAATAATGGTGATGATATGGATTGTGGCTCAGGAATATTTAGCTCAGCTGATGAAATTATAAGCTATGATTTAGAAGATATAATATTATTTCATCTAACTGATGGCGGGGGTAATGGTGCAATATGTTTTTCAAAAGGAGGTAAATATTTTAAAAGAACTGGGACAGCTTTTACTCAAAACAATATAAATTTAGACCAAAAGGCAACTCCAAACTATGTAACTATTTGTTATAAAAAAGAAAACTCATGTGACGCAGTCAATAGATCATTTGATACAAGTGACAAACATCCTGTTTATCTTGTAAATTACTCTAGATTTGGCATGATACAAAAGTATAAATGGAATTATTCAGAAAATGTTTGGCGAAGTAGATAAAAAAATAAAAAGAATAACTGAAAAAGGCATCACCCTTATTGAAGGTTTGGTTGCAACAGCGATTATTGGAATTGGGTTTGTTGCTGTATTTCAAATGGTTCAATATTCGGTTAGATCTATTGATGTCTCAGGTGAGAGAACTAAGGCTAATTATATTGCTGGAATGGTAGCTGAGGACATATATTCAGATAAAGATCAAGAACGTTCAGCTATAAAATTTATTGATTATTTAGCTTCAAATCCATGGTCTTTATCAAACAGTCAATGTGGAACTAACTCTCCAACCATTATAACCAACTACACAAAAACAAATGCCGTAGAAAACAAAATGGACAAATGGACATCAAGAATGTCAAAAAATTTTCTGAAATGTAAAGATGCAACATCTGAAAGAAAAAAACTTAACATGTATAAAATGTGGCATAGTGGTTGCGCTTATACAAGAGCACAAGCACATGATGAAATTTATATTGGAAAGATGGAGCTAAAGTTAGAAGGTGGAAACAAAACAAAAAAATTATATTTTCAAGTTCAATAATGAAAAAAAAACTTAGTTCAATTGCAGGATTAACTTTAGTTGAAATTTTAATCGCAGTTGTAATCTCATCATTGATGATGGCTGCAATGTTTACTTCTTATTCAATTGTAAACAGTACTTATAGACAAGTTACAGATAGAGCTAAAATTAGTCAGGCTGGAAGAGATTTGGTTGGACAAATTTTAAGAGAAGTCAGAATGGCAGGATACAAATATATTAATGATGATATCCCTGCATCAACCTCGCATAATCCAATTAAGATTACAAAGGGAACTGGTATTGGTTCAAGCTGTGATAAAGTTGAAATTGTTTTTGGTGGAATTGAATATGATAAAGGTGCAACAGAGGGTGATCGATTTAGTTATACAAGATATAAAATTACTTATGAGTGTAAAAAATCAACAATTATTGATGAAACTGTTCCAGGTGGTGCAACAGTTATAGAAGGATTTGCCGTTTTTAAATCTAAACATAGATGGAATACAACATCAAGCAGTTGGAGCGATCCAGCAACTGATAGTGATGATACTACTTTTGAGGATGAAAAAATTTTAGATTACGTGCAAGATTTAGTCTTTATTCCTTTTGATGAAGATGGAAGGATTATCACAGGATCCCCCGCTCCATCCGATTCAGAAGCATACAATATTAAAACAGTTGATATTTCAATTGTGGTTCGTTCCTCAAAAGCATTTTATCGATCAAAAGCGATGAGAACTATAACCTCAATTGCAACTGGAAGAGATATTTCAAAAGATGATAAATATTTTAGAGATACAATTACAGTAACTGCTAACACAAGAAACATAGGAATTTAATAATGATAAAAAAAAATGAAAAAGGTTTTGCATTAGTTTTATCGTTAGTTTTGTTAATGGCGATGTCTTTAATGGGAGGTGCCTTAATTGTAATTTCTGCTAGTGATCATCAAAGTAACAATATAAGTGATGAATATCAGCAAACTTTTTATGTTGCAGAAACAGCTTTAATTGAGGGAGAAAAATATTTGCTTAACCAATTTAAAGGGCCTTATAAAACAGATGGAAATAGAGATTTATCTAAAAGAGGTTTACCATCAAATAACGCAAGTGTAACTAACCCTCCTCATGCAGATGTCAGTTCTTGTTTTAATAGTTTTTCTGATGTTGATCGATTAACGTTTAAAGCAGTTAAAGGACCCCCGCCAACTAATCCCACATCAACTGCAAAACAAGTAGTCTATCATGAAGGTAGCTACAAAGACTTTATATCTAATAATATTATCAATCACGATCTCGACTCTGCAGACAGAACAAAGGAACAGAACAGGTTAAGTAAATTTAAATATCAATATTTTCTTACCCAAATAGGTCCAGCTCCATTTAAAGGTACTGGTGAAAGTATTAAAGCAGGTGCAACGGATACTGGAAAAGATGGTATGGCCTATCGAATATTTGGTTGTGGTATTTTTGGTGATGATAAAATTATCGTGCCTCTTGAAAGTATAATGGTTTTACCTCGTTAATCCCCATTTTGGTCAAATAAAACCCAAATTATGCAGTAAATTTGAATTTATCTCTAATCCTAGATAATTATATAGGATAATAATAATTTAAAAATCAAAGAAAGTTTAAATTATTCATCAATGATAAAATTAAAATTATTCAAAATTTCGGTCATATTTCTAAGCTTAGCTTTGTTTCAATTTTCAAATGCAGAAGCTAGTTGTGACTTTGAAATTGATGTTGGAAAAAAATTTTTAAAAAAACATGAAAAAAAATTTGGACCTTTAATTTTTGAAGAAAGCACTAAGTATGCAGAATTTTTTCTACAAGCAAGCGACGTTTGTAATGGAATAGGATTTGATAATATTACTATAAAATATTCTTTTGTTAATAAAAAACTTCTTTCAATATTAATGTTTGTTGAAAATCAACCAAAGCAAAATAGAACAACAGAAAAATTAGTTTTAATGAATTTTGCAAAATCTAGATTTGGAAATTTTGAAACTGGAGGAAGTCCAAAATTTTATAATGGTTATCATGTATGGGATTTAAAAAGAAACAATTATGTAATTTACCTAAGAATGTTTGCTGATAAAGATTTATGGAGAGAAGAATTAGAAATTTCAAATTATAATTTTGCAGAAATTTTAAACCAAGCAAAAAATTCTGACGGGATACAGCCTCAAGAATATAAAGAGAATAATTAATGAAAAAATATTATAAAATTTTATTAAATGTTTTAATTATTAATTTTTTAATTATTAATCCAATTAATTCAAAAACATTACCCCCTGGAACTGGTGGAGAAGCTGATGTTCCTGCAAATGTTTTAATTCTATTAGATGCATCTGGTAGTATGAGCAATAGAACAACAATTGGGATAAATTATAACAATAATGTTAGAGCAGTAGCTCCAATAACAAATACAGGTTCAGTATTAGTTTATACACAAAACAATATGAGACAAGTTAACCAAGCAGGTAATTCTCTAGAGAATATATATTCTGGAAGACCTACGTTAACTAATGACTGGAATAGATTTATGTTGCGAGATAATGCAAAAAAAGTTGTCTATTATAATGATCAGGTTTTTACCTATGACAATAACGATAGAAGGTTATTCAAATATAATTTTACCAATAATACTTCAACTGGACTTGAAAGAATTGGACAAAGGTTTTCTCAAATGTTTTTAAACGGTGATAATTTAGTTTTAATGAACCATGTAGGTGCAAACTACTACGTCAAAGATTTAACAGCAATTAACGTTAATGCTACAACATGTTCGCCAAGCCGTAATTCAATACTAGATAGAATTTTAAGATTAGGTCAATATTGGGAACATCCACAGTTTACTTTTAATGTGGATGCATCAGGAAATCTAATTGCTGTAGGCTCACTCGATAGAAGAACACAGGTTCAATTATATAAATTTGCATCTACAGGAACTTGCTTTGAGTCTGAGCCGAGTAATACTTACACAACATCACTTAACCCTATTCACACACCTTCGTCCGTCGTTGGGCATCCAACTGATGAAAATCAATTTTTTTTAACAGATTCTATTTACCATAATCTTACAAAAATTTCCGTTTCTGGAACAACAATTACAATTGATGCTTCTGTTGGAAGGTCAGGATCGATTAACGCAAACTACAATCCAACAACCAATCAAAATGGTATAAGGTTTCGAAACCCCTATCACATTGCAATAGAGTCTAGTTCATCAAGGATTTATGTTGCAGATGAACGTAATCGAGCAGTCCAAAGCTTTGATTATAACCTAAATTTTAAACACGATACTGGTACTTCAACGAGTATGTCAAGAATGCGGGGTGCACAAGAAGCTATACAATCAATTGTTACGGATAGTTCTTTAATTTCAAGTGTAAATTTTGGTTATGGATTATGGTCTGATTATAGACTCTGGTATAATAGTAGGCCATTTACTTACTATGGTATTCGTTCTGTACCTAGGAATACAGCCATTAGTAGATATGGAATAGATTGGTTAAGTAGGTATAGTTGGATGAGACACGTTGTGCTTTATGGAAATGTTAACAACATAGGGCCTGATAGATTTCCTGGATTTGAAATGTGGCAAAATGGTAGAGATCGAGGGTATCCTTGTAGTAATGTCGGATGTATTGAAGTTCAGGTTAATAGAGATGGGGCTGCTAAAATTAACACAAGAGTAAGTTCTGCTCAACCTATGTATGGAACCAATGCAAACTTTTTTGCAACTCTCGCTGAAGAATATTATAACCATCCAACACTTAGTCCAATTGATCCTAATTCAGATTGTCAAGGTAACTATATTATCGTCATTGGAGATGGAGAATTTACATCTGGTAGAACTATAGGTTTTAATAAAATTCAACAACTAGCAAATAGACAAAACTCTCCTGTAAAAACAATTCCAATAGCTTATGGAACAGGGATAAGTGCTAGTGGTTTATCTCAGTTTAACGATTTAGCAAGAAGAGGTGGAACTGGTGATGCAATTATTGCAGCCAATCCTGCGGCGTTAAAAGCAAGAATAACAGAAATTATTAGAAATATTCAAGCTGATAAATTAGCATTTACTGCACCAGCTATTACAGCAAAAGTGGGTGAAGGTGGATTTTTATATCAAGCACAATTCCAATATAGACAAAAAAAAGAGTGGCTAGGCTCTTTATCAGCAACATCTATGACTGATGATGGGGAACTTGCAAATGATTTTACATGGGAGGCAGCAAGACAAATGCCACTTCCAAGAAGTAGAAAAATTTGGACAGTTCTTCCAACTAAGGATTATAGAGATGATTTAAATAATTTTACTGAAGCAAATTCAATATTAATTAACGAACAATTTGAAAGTTTAGGAATAGAGGTAGGAGATTATCATAGTGATGCACCAACCAGTTCAACAAACGTTGGGACCGCAAGGTGTAGTAACTCTGGAGATAGCAGAACATCTATTCAAGATGGTAATGAAGATGATATTAAAGGATTAATTAGTTTTGTAAGAGGAGAAGATTATTTTGATTATGATAGTGATTGTTTTCTAGACGAACCAAGGTTGGATGATAATGGTAGACATGGATATTTAGGAGATATTTATCACTCTGAATTAGTTGTTGTTGGGCCACCAAGTGCCAATACTAATTTTATTAAAAAAAATGAAGAAGCATATTTTAGATCTACAAATAATTATCAGGCTTTTAAAAATGCAAATGAGAATAGAGCTAAGACAATTTATGTAGGTGCGAACGATGGAGTGCTTCACGCATTTAATGGAAATACTGGACAAGAATTATGGGGCTTTATACCTCCGTTTATAATTGGAAAATTACCTTTAATTGTCAATCCAAGTCTAAACGATAACAATGCCTTAGGAGACAAAGGAGGTTCCAGTGCAATTTATGGTGTAGATGGATCACCAGTTGTACATGATATGTTTATTAAACACCCATATTTTGGAGGTACCAACTGGTATACAATTATGATGGTTCCTTTTGGACGAGGTGGGGCTGGATTTTCTGTTTTAGATGTTACCAATCCAGAGAAACCTTTACATTTATATTCAATTTATAATGATAGTGTTCAAAACGAAGTATTAAGAATGAACCATTTAGGTATTGTTTCTCGCTTTGATTACATAGATGAGACCTATAGCTGGCTAGATTTAGATGAAGCGGATACCATTATTGCAAATTATCAAGCAGATAATAATGTGGACAGTACTTGTAACACCACACTTACAACTTCTTGTTATACTGGAAGAAATTTTACACTACCAGTTACAGGGTTAACAAAAACTGATATGACAATATTTTTTGATGGAATAATCACAACTGCTTACCAAGTTTCTCAAAATGGAAGTAGCACTACAATTTCATTTAGCTCTGCCCAAACTTATAATGGAGATACAAGTGGAACATCCCTAAACCCAAATAACAAAAATTTATCTATAAGTATAAATTCAGATGCTATAGCAAGACTAAGTACGAATTTACCAGCAGATTACGATTATAGTAAATTAGGTGAAACATGGTCATCCCCAAGAATTTTTAGAATGCCAGTTACAAGTAATAAAGATAAATATGTTGCGGTCATGGGTGCTGGTTATGGAGCTACTTCAAAAACAGTTGGTTCTGGGGTTTTTGTTGTTGATTTAGATGATTTTATTGATCGACCAGGAAGTATTGATAAAGCGATAAGTGTTTCAGATAAAGTTAATGGTACGAATGTGAGTCATGAAATTATAAATTCTGTATTAGCAAATCCAGTTGTAATAACTGCTGATCAAACAACAGGTATAAACTATAAGGGTGCTTTGGTTTATGTAAATGATCTTGAAGGCAAAGTTACTAAAATAAACTTAACCGATATGACTGAAACTAAAGCAGGTTTAAGAACTGAATTATATGATAGTACTGTTATATTTGAAACTTTGTCAACCTCAACAAATGGACGTTATATGTTCCATAGCATGGACTCAGCTATAGGCACAACCTCTAAAAATCTTTGGCTATATGCAGGAACAGGTGATTATGAAAGAGTAACCACTAAAAATAATAATATTGATAATTTACTCATTGGTTTTAGAGACAAAGATTTCCCTTATTATGAAGATGTAAGTGAAATATACTCTCCACTTTCATTATTCGCCTGCCAAGATACTACTGATGATGGTACTGGAATTAAATGCCCGTTAGATAGCAACGAAGAGGTAGTAATAAGAGGATTTGGTCCAGTCACAAAAGATGTAGGTTGGTTTATCAAATTAGAAAATAGTCAAAAGGTTGTAGCAGAACCAACTGTTACAAGAGGTGTTGCTTATTTTCCAATTTATGAACCTACAACCTCACTAAACCAGTGTGATCCTGGTAAAGCTTTTGTGTGTGCTGTTGATGATGAATGTGGAACCAATTACTCAAGTCGTCTTGGAACAAATGATGCCGCAAATAGAAATCAGCAATGTTTATATGTTGGAAGTGGTGTCTTATCTAAATTAGTTGCTTTTGGAAATAAATTATTTGCAAATATAGCAGGTAAATCTACTCAAGATAAAACGGACCTTGTTCAATTAAATAGTATTCAAGAAGATGTTGAGGCAATGAGATCTTCTTGGAGAGAAGGAAACTTTTAATTTTTATTAAGTAATTTTTTAAGCTTATTTTTTACTTTATCTTTGTTTTGAAATAGTTCTTTTTTGATCTTTTCTTTAATTTTATCCTGATCAATATTTTTTACCTTATTTAATGCATTGCCCACATTACCTCTTAAAACCTTATTTTTCATGTCTTTCATGGCTTTATTGATAGTTTCTTTAAGAACAGTTTTATAATCTTTGCTATCTTTAGTGTTTCCAATATTTTTAAACTCTAAATTTTCAAAATTAATACTTTTATCAAGATTTAATTTTTCTGATTTTGCTGAAATAATAATATTATTTAGCTTTAAATTTTTAATTACAAACTTTTTAGAACTTGAAGAAGCTGAGCTTTCTTTATTTAATGTTTTTTGTAAAGATTTAACATTATCATTTATTTTCATTTTATTATTAACAATAAAATAATAACTTAAATTTACTCCGTTAATTAAAATTTCATCAATTTCAATTTTATCGCTAAATATAGAAGAAGTGTTTAATTTTGCAGATGCCTTCTTTAATAAAATTAAATGACCAGGAAAATCTTTATTTTGAATTTTTAAGTCTTCTATCTCAGCACTTCCACTTAGATAGCTAATATTTAAATCTCCTATAGTTGTTTTTCTATCTAAGGTATTTGTAATATTACTTTCAAGAGATCCTTTAATTATACTATCACCTACAAATTCAACCAAAACATAAACAGCAAGAATTAATATAACTAAAACTGAGATTATTTTTTTCATATTTACTTTGATGACATAAAAGTTCTAAATATTTTTGTCAATTCAATATTTTGATCTGAATATCTAAAACTTTCATACAAATTGAAAAATGATCCATATTTATTTTGGGTATGTAATTTTAATTTATTAATAATTTGTTGATGAGTATCTGAATTTAATACCTTTTTTTCTTTTTTACTTTTCCAAACTATAAAATTAAATAATAAATTAATGATAGCTGTTCTATTAATTTTAAATATAATTTTAAGGGCTAAAAATATGAAGACAGGGGCAAAAATCCAAATAAATATTTTTGAAAATTTTAAATTAAATATTTCTTCAATAAATGAAATTCGTTTATTATTATCATAGGACAATAAGTGTCTTGTCCAAACAAAATCAGCATACCCAATATAATAGCTCATTAATTTAAAAATTTTAGATGGAAATAATGAACCACCTTCAATTTTTTCATCATTAAAGACATCATTTAGAGAATTTCTTACATTTAAAGCTGGTATAACTGAAGTGGGATCAACTCTAACCCACCCTCTGTCATCTAACCAAACTTCTGCCCAAGCATGAGTGTCTTTCTGTTTAAACTCATAAAAATCACCAACTGTATTAAGATCTCCCCCATAATACCCAGATACAATTCGACTTGGAATATTTGCAAGTCTTGAAAGTAGCACAAAAGTCCCTGCATAATATTCACAATATCCCTCTTTTAACTTTAAAAAAAAGTCAGCGTAGTTGTTACCAGCATCTACTTTGGGATTTAAGTTATAAAAATAAGTGCCATCTGCAAAAGTATTTAAAATATGATCTAAAAATTGGATATTCGATTTATTTTTTTTATTTATATTGACCCAATCAACTAGATCTTTTGAAATGGTATCAGGTAGATCAATATAATAATTTTTAATCTCATCGCTGAGTTCATATTTTATATTGTATTTTTGAAATTTTATTTGTTGTTTTCGATCAATAGGCTTTTTACTTATAAAAGTTTGATTATAAAAATCGTTAGATATATTGATTGTATCTGAGATGGGTTCAGAATTATTTAGGGATGGGATCCATCTTCTTTTATAAGGTTCTAAAATTATCTCATAGGTATCACTAATTTTATTCAAGTTTTTTATTTTAAGTGAATTTTTAAATTGATTATAAAAATAAAGCCCAGATGTTGGTCTCCATGATTTATCTGGTTCCATAAAATCAAATATTTTAACTCTAAAATATAAATCTTCCTTTTTAAAATCTTGATTAACTAAAGTGAAAACTTTTTCATCAGAATTAGAAAACTCTTCAAATGATCCTAATTGAATAGTATCGGGTATCCCTAAAGAGCTTCCTGATGGATTAAATAATCTAAAATTTATTTCTGCACGAGGGAAGATTAAATAGAAAATGATAATAACTGGAAAAATAGTTAATCCAAAACTTAGATATTTTAATACATTTTTAAAATTAAAATCCATCACTTCTTTTTGTTGAATGAGATACAAGTTAACTACAGATAGAATAATTATAGATAGTGCAATTACCGAACTTAAAATATCCTGTCCATTAATCAGACTTGTAATACTGATGATCATACAAATTAGACAAAATGATAATTCATTATTCTTAGTATTTATTTCAGCATACTTAACGATAAGTAAAACGCCAAGGCAGTGAATAAAGAATTCTTCAGAAAAAATATACCGATCAAAAGTGAATTGTAGATACAATAGTCCTAATGCATAGAGACCTGTGAGAACATTTTTATATTTAAATTTTAAATTAAACAAAAATATACTAATGACTATTAATGCAGCCCAGAATATTTTATTAGTTAAAGATAAATTCTCAGAAATTGATACCAAGCATAATAATAAAATTGAAAAGGATAAATATTTTAAATCTAAAATCTTAGTTCTGGACATTTGCTAAATATTTTAAAATCTGTTTTAAAGAATTTTCATTTTGATTAAGATAAAAAGTTTGATCTAAGTGTTTAACAGTTAAATTGATCTTATTTTTATAATAGTGCTGAACAATAAAAGTTACATATCCCAATAAAGTTTCAAATTCTATACTTTGGTATAAATCTAAATTTAAAACTGATTTCTTTTCTTTCTCTGGTTGCTCAAATTTTTTAATATATTTTTTATTTTTGAGAGTTGATTTTTTCCAGGCGATTTTTGAAAAATCATCACCATTTTTATAATCTTCAATTCCATCAAACTCATCCAATGTGTGTCCATTTAAATTTATATTAAATTCATTCAATAAATCTTGATTGGGTTTTAACATTCTAGGAAAAACAATTAATTTACTTTCGCTATCAAAAAATCTTTTTGTTCTTATAATGCCAAATGGATAAGTCGATTTTAATCTTAATCTTTGAATTTTAAATGCACCTCTTTTTTCATTAAAAAATGGTATAAAAATTTTATTAAATCTTTTTAAAAAATTAAAGTTTCCAATAGTTTTATCCTGATAAACTAAATCAATATTTAATTTCTTTTCATTAGTATCATTTAAAATTTGTAAGTAAATTTTTTCATATTTATTTTGTTCTAAAAAATATTCATCTTTCCATTGAATATCCAAATGATTTAAATTTTGATTAGAGATAAAAATTGAAATAAAGAATATAAAAAAAATAATAATTGACAACAGTAAAGCAAAGTTATTTTCATAAAACACAGATATTAAAAAACAAAAAAAAACTAGTACCCCAACACTAAGACCATTTAAATTTGGATAAATAATAATTTTAGATCTATTTTTATTTAAGATATTTTCAAATATTTGGTGATTAAAAATTCCTTTAATAGCTGAAGCTATCATTTCTTAATATTGATTTTGTTAAGTATTTCGTTGATGACAAAATTCTTCTTTTCTTCTTGTTTTAGAAACTTAATTCGATGTTTTAGAACGTAAGGTAACAAGTCTTTTATATCCTGATGTGTTACATAATTTTTTGAATGAATCATTGCCCACCCTCTTCCAAGATCAATAATTTGTTTAAGACAACGTGGGGAAATATAAATTTGTTGATCTAAAGAACGAATTGTCTGTTCAATTTCTAAGACATAATTATAAATTTCATCACTTACATTAACTTGATTTTTTTTATCTTTTATTTCTCTCCAATTTATCTTTTCACAATTAATATTATCCAAATCAATATTATTTTTTAACATTAGTATCTTATCTTGATCGTTTAATTCAGAAAGTGAAAATGAGATCATAAATCGATCTAACTGACTATCTGGAAGAGTGCTTGTTCCTGAGCTATCCATTGGATTTTGAGTAGCAATTACAAAAAAAGGATCTGGTAATTTATAAGTCTGCCCATCTATTGAAATATTCTTTTCTTCCATCGCCTCTAAAAACGCACTTTGAGATTTTGGGCTTCCTCTGTTTAATTCATCAGCTAAAACAATATTTGTAAATATTGGTCCTTGTTGAAAATTAAGCTCTTCATTTTTAAAAATATTAAATCCTAAAATATCACTTGGCAATAAATCTGAAGTAAATTGAATTCTCTTAAAGTTTAGTCCTAAATTTAATGTAATTGTTTTTGCAAATGTAGTTTTACCTGACCCTGGGTTGTCTTCAATGAGCACACTGCCCTCAGATAATATAGCAGCTAATGTAAGTTTGATTTTATTTTCATTTCCAACAACTATTTTTGAAACTTGTTTAATTAAATTATTGAGCATTGTTTAATACTATTAGAATATAGATTCGATTTATGTTTAGTAAAATCAAATATAATAAATTTCAAGTAATAATATACGAGTAAAATTGTACTCAGAATTACATATTAAAATTTTATATTACTATACTAGAAGGGTTGATATTTCGGGTATTATAATGAAAAAAATTCTAAAAAATTAGTTGATACAATTCAAAACCAAATAAATTCAATTTAAACATTTAAACTTAACAATTAAGATAATTTGATCATATTGGGTTCTTTAGAAATTTTTTTGATTATAAGTAATAAATATTCTTTATAAATTCACCATGATTTATTTACGATTATTATTTATTTTTTTAATTTTAGCACTTACTAATTCAGCATTAGCAAAATCACTTCCTCCAGGATCAGGAAATTCAATTCCAGCAAATATTTTATTTTTAGTCGATAAATCTAATAGTATGTTTGAACCAGCGGATGGACTAGATGCAAAAAATGGTGACAGTATGAAAGGTGCGCCTGTTGATGTTGTTGGAAATTTTAATGGTAATTATTTTTCTGCAATGACTGCAAATATGGGAATTAACTATTGGAATCCTTATACGGACAAATGGGTAACTGCTGATAGTATTTTTGGAAAAAGAAATGGGATTGTCTTAAATGATAAAAAAGGAAATTTAGATTACACTAAATCAATTGATATATATGGGGGTTACATTTATGCAGTTGTCGATAGATCTCATACAAAGACAGGTTCTTCATCTGCTTTGATGTCTATCAATAAAAATGAAAAAAACGAAAATAGATTTTTTACAGCAAAAGCAAATTCTTCAAACGGAACTTTTAAAGACTCCAGTGCACCAAAAGATATGAGAAATAAAGGTGCAGCCACTATGTTTACTGGTGTTGGAGCAATGAGCATCAATCAAAATACTGGTAAACTTTTATATATAACAAAGAAATCATGGACTGTAATCACGCTCAATGGACACCTTTCATCAAATAATTGGATGAAATGTAGTGTGGCCTTATCAACACTGGATCGTTTGGATGACGCAATTGATGTGGCTAGAATTGGAACTAAAGATTATCTTTTTAGTAAAGATGGTGTAAACGGAAACTTATATAAATATGAATTAAATAGCTCAGGTTGCCCAGTTGGATCTAGCTTATATTCAGCTCAGAAAGATACTGAGTGTGGAAGAGGAAAAGGTGACAGCATCGTTTATAGTAATGGTTTCATTTATACATCAGGTTTTAATAGGCATAAAATTTGTAAGCATCAAGATAACGGCTCAACCGTAAAACTTATTAAATCTGTAGGTGTAGCTGAAGGTTATAAAACCGATACCAATGGAAATGAAGATCCTTATTTATACTATCCAAGAGGTATTGATATTGGAAATGGAAATACGGCAGATCAAAATTTAATTTATGTTGCTAACTCTGAAAGACTAGAAATAACTGTTCTTAAAAAAGATGACTTAAGTTTTGTTAGAAGCTTTGGAAATAAAGGAGTTTCAAGAATTACGGGTGCAAAAGATGCAATTAAATCTGTCTTAAGTGATTCTTCTATTTTAACTCAAGCAAACTTTGGACTAGGGTTATGGAATGGTGGATCAGTAAGTTTTAATGGTTTTTATAAACGAGGGCAGCCTATTTTTAATGCTCCAGTTAATCCAAGCGAGGATGCTTATATGGCCGTAGGAATTAATCCACTGGGATCTGAGCAAATATTAAATTTTTTAAGTACAGATTTTGCTCTTCATTATGGTACACATGCTAGAGGATTTGCTGATTTAGCAAATAAATATTTTAATTATTTTGATCCAACAATTAATCCACATAATTCTGAACTGGATTGCCAAACTACTGCTATTATTCTTATTGGAGATGGAGAGTGGAAGGATGATACTCATAGGTATGCTAAATCAAAAATTTCAAGTCTTTTTAGAACAAAAAAAATCAAGACTTATTCAGTTGGATATGGAAGTGAAGTTGTCGGTAAAGCCTCTGTAGAAAAAAGATTTAAGGAAATTGCAATAGCAGGTGGTACGGAAATAGGAGGTGAAAAAGGATTTTTTGTCGCTCAAACACCAGAAGATCTAAAAACAGTTACCAATTCAATTGTTAGAGAAATTATATCACAAACAGTTGCTATTTCGGCCCCTTCTATATCAGCAGAAGTCTTATCAGAAGGTGAGTTGTATCAAGCAAAATTCCAAAACAGAAATACAAAAGAATGGTGGGGAACCATTATAAAGACAGAATTAACATCTGATGGCGAGGCGTATAGTGGGTCATTAACTACCGGAGATGGTTTTAAATGGAATGCAGCCAAACAAATGAAAAACCCAGACAGTCGAAAAATTTGGACTGCATTACCTGGTGCGGATTATACGTCTGATTGGAATAATTTTAATGTTAACAATGTTTCTGAAATTAGAGGATTATTTGAAAAAACTGGCAATCAAATACAAGAATATCATAGCAAGCTTAGTGTATCAGCTGGTCGTGAAAATTTATTAAGATGTAAAAATAATTCTTTAGTAAGAGATGGAACAAACAATGATGAAGATAAAGGCTTAATAAACTTTATTAGAGGGGAAGACTATTTTGATTACGATGGAGATTGTAATTTAGATGAGTATAGAACTGTAGAAGATAAAATAAAAAGTGGTGGAAACTTCAAAGCCTATATTGCAGATATTTATAATTCACAACTTGTAACTGTTGGAGTTCCTTCAGCAAGAAGATCATCTGAAAAAACAAATGAAGAAGCATATTTTAGAGCTAAGAATAATTATTCAGCTTGGGCTGATAATAATACGCCAAGAAGAGAGGTAATTTATGCAGCAGCTAATAATGGGATTTTGCACGCTTTTACAACAGACACAGGAGAAGAGTTGTGGGGATTTGTTCCACCACTTGTAATTCCTAAAATGCCAAAGATGATAAATCCAAATTATAATCAGGATGATGGTGGAGGATCAAACCCATTATTCTTACTCGATGGTTCAATTACCGTCCATGATACTTATTTTTATCATCCAGTTTTAAAAAGAACTGATTGGTTTACATTATTAATGGTAACTTATGGAAGAGGTGGTTCAGGATTTACCTTATTGGATGTCACTAATCCATTTAAACCTTATCATATTTATTCAGTATTAAACGATCCAGCAGCACAAAAAATTTTTCATGCTTCAGAAAATGGAGAGATTTCTGAATTTTCATATAGTTCAAAAAGAGTTTCCATTGCTGATTTTAAAGAAACTTATAATGCAATTACCAATAAAGAAAGTGGTACTACGAATATTTGTGATAGCACAGGTACAACTTCTTGTTACAAAGGAAAAAAATGGACTTTAGTTGGAGATACAATTAACAAAACAAATCTAACAATCCTAGCAGATGGAATAGATGTTACAGCAAGTACAAATCTACAAAACTTAGATGGAAATACAATTTTTACTTTTTCTAAAGATTATCTTTTTGATACACTTGGAGAATCTAAAATAAGTCCAATTCCAAATTCTACTATCAGTATAATCCAAATTGGTGATATAGCTGCAGGAGGAGGAGATTTTGATTACCGATATTTAGGTGAAACATGGTCATCCCCTAGAGTAATTAGGATACCAAATAAAGGCAGAGGGGATAATGATATTCTAGATGATGAGTACGTTGCAGTTATGTCTGGTGGTTATGGTTATCCATATCCAAAAATTGGATCTAATGTTTATATAATTGACTGGTTGACAGGAAAAGTAAAAAAGAGAATAGATATAGAAGATACTCCAAATGATATTGTAAACTCCTTACCATCAACACCAGTAGTAATTAACGCAAGAAATTCAGGTGAAGCTGAATATACAGGTGCTTTAGTCTATTTATCGGATTTAGAGGGCAAGATTACTAAAATTAATTTAACTAATATGGAATATGAGCATGCTTACGATCCAACAAGTGACTCATTATCATCTAAATCTCTACCAATTGATTTATATGATCAAACTACTTTAATTAACCTTGAAGCCAGTAGATTATTCAATAATAGATTCATGTATCATTCTTTAGAGGCTGGAATTGGCACAAAATATAAAAAACTTTGGCTGTATGGAGGAACAGGAGACTATTTAAATCTTAATGATGTAATGGTTAATCCCGCATCTGTTGACAACTTAATGTTTGGAATTAAAGATGTGCACTTTCCTTTCTTTGGTCATGTTAATGATGTAGCAACAGCAGATAAATTAACAAACTGCAAAGATACCACATCTGATAGTACAGGTGCAAACTGTCCTGAAAATGCAGATCTTGGTTGGTATATAAAATTAACAGATCAAAAAAAGGTTGTAGCTGAACCATCACTTGCAGATGGTACTGTCTACTATCCAATTTATAAACCAAGTAGTAAAAATAATTTATCTTGTGGTTCGGGTGATGCATTTATTTGTGCAGCTGATGCAGAATGTGGAACAAATATTTCGAGCAGGTTTCCAGGTAATCCAAACAAACATAAAGGAGAGGAATGTTATTTTGTTGGAACGGGTGTTTTATCTAAATTAGTTATTCATGGATCAAAAATTTATGCAAATATTACAGAAAAATCAGAAAATCCAAATAAAGATGACCTTGTAGTCATAGAGTCGTTAAGCAGTGGAGTTAATAAATATAGAAGTAGTTGGAGAGAAAATTTTTAACCAAAGTTATTATAGCTAGTTAAAAAAACATAATCTTAAACTGTTCAATAAAAATAATATACACAATACATCCTATAATAATAAAAGGACCAAAGGGAATTTCTGAGGTAAGTTTTTTACTTTTATTCATCAAACTTGGTGTAACTGTTATAAGTGCAACTACGGAAGAAATAAATATTACAAATGGTATTGAAATCCAGCCAAACCAAAAACCAATAACTGCTAATAATTTCGCATCCCCTAAACCCATTCCTTCTCTATTTCTTATTACTTTGTATAAAAATATAATTGACCAAATAATTCCATATCCAAAAATTCCTCCAATCAGAGAATGAATATAATTAGGAAATAAGTCGTTTAAATTTGGATCAAATGATTTAACAAATCCTAAAAACATCATTGGAAAAGTTAAACTATCAGGAATTATAAAATGTTTTAAATCTATAAAAAAAATTATAAGAAATGATAAGCCTAAAATAATTAACAACGGTGTGGTTAAAGATATTCCATATAAGGTATAAATTATCAAAAAAATAAAAGCACTTATTGTCTCTACAAGTGGATATTGAAATGAAATTTTTTTCTTACATTTCCTGCATTTTCCTTGAATTAATAAATAAGATAAAACTGGGATATTATCGTACCAATTAATTTGTTTTTTACATTTAGGGCAAAAAGATCTGCCAGATACCACTCCTTTTTCAAGAGGCAATCTATAAATACAAACATTAGCAAAACTGCCCCAAAGAGCTCCAATTACAATAATAAATATGAGATCCACTGAAATTTTTTTAATTATATTTTAAATTGACTTGATAATTCAACAAAACCATCTATTAGAAATTGAACAATCACTACTGCGTCATGCAAATGAATATATAAGTTTGGCGTATAAAATATAATTTCCATGTTTGATAAATTTATCAAAAAGAGGTTAAAATACTAGCTAATAAAATGCTTTTTTTTAAAACAAATAAACCAGAGCCATCAAAAGACAGCGAGGTGTCTCAAGATAATATTGATTTGCAAATAATTA
>Ga0233439_10002636_pt1 | contig 19895 bp, 13 predicted proteins | sample SI_123_September_6_FD_182713 | JGI IMG/M metagenome (GOLD analysis project Ga0233439, IMG submission 182713) | Seawater microbial communities from Saanich Inlet, British Columbia, Canada - SI_123_September2016_100_MG | ecosystem: Environmental > Aquatic > Marine > Inlet | place: Canada: British... | reverse complement strand
GATTAATTGGTGCAAAAAGAACAGTTGATGTATCATCTTTATTTTTTACAGGATAAAATCCTCCACCTTGACTAAAAGGAGAATTACCTAACCAATCAAGTGAAGGCCATCCAAGAAAATGACCAAAAACGCCAGATGGAACATTAGTTTGTATAATTTTTCCAGATGGATCCATTACAAATACTGCCAAATTTGTGTCATCAGTTATCCATGAAAGCTCTATTGATGCAGAATTGATAAATTCATTTTGAATATCAAAATAATATTGCCTCCAATCTCCTGCCATGTAACGATTAACCATATCAAATGCACCTTTCGTGTATCCAGATCCATAAAGAACATCATCACTTTGTTTTCCTTTTATCAAGATGGTAGAATCATTTTCTAGTATTGGTTGTTTAATTACAAAAGATACTGGAGCATTTACAGTGTGTTGATCACTTTCAAAAGTTAAAAATCCTTGATAAACTCCTGTTTGTAAATCATTTGGAGTAACTAATGTTACATCAACTGTAGAAATATCATTGGGAGGAACGGAAATTATTTCAGTTTCAGGCCACATCACAGACCAATCATCTTTTTGATAATAACTTGCAGAAAGAGTGTATTCCATAGAAGTTGAATTTTGTTTTGTATCACCTAACCAGTAAGAATATTTTGAAGGTACTGGATAAACTCCTACTAATGGTATACCCTCAAATTTCTCTTGAGGTTCTGAAACTCTTAATTCCTGAACAGTCCCCCAAGAACCAGATCTATTTATCATAGATAATTCATCATTGGTAATTTTTGTATTATTATTACTATCAACCCAATCGTATAGATATAATGAAGAGATTTTGATTTCATCTGCATAAACATTTGATGTACTATTCATGAATTCATCAAATAGGAAATTCACATTTAGAATCATCAAAGATGATTTATCAGGAATAGGATTTTGTTCATTAAAAAAATCACTAAGTTCATCATGGTTGTTTACATCAGATAACTGTACATAATTTGGAATAAAAGAATCAGTTTTGTTTAAAATAGAATCTTGTTGACGAGGAATAGTAGTTCCATTAAATTGTGTTTTAGATATTAAAGATAGATTTTTTGATTTAATATTTACTGTAAGTGTGTCGTTGGTAGGATTTTTTATGGTAAATGTAGAGGTTGTTCTATCTCCAGGAAGTAATTGTCCTGCAAACCAACTAGTCATAGGGAATAATTTTGATGGGAATTGGAATTTTTCAAATCCAATAGATGTTGAATTAATGTTATCAATTGTAGGTTCAATTACTTTCTTGATGTTTGAATAGGATGCATCATTATACACGATGAAAACTCCATCAGTGCCATGAACATAATTTAATGCGGATTCAATATTTGCCAAACCAGAACCTTGAGTAAAAGGATCATTATTTAGATCAGTTGCAGTAGACATTAAAATATTTTTAATTAAAAAAGGATCATAGTCCTGTGATTGTTTTGTCATTTCCTCCATTAGAATTGCTGCAGTTCCAGATACAATAGGTGCAGCCATACTAGTTCCACCAAACAAAGAAAAAGATTCATCTTTAGAATCTTTTTGAGTTTTTAGAACATTTGATGGCGTAAATCCATGTGCACCAATACTCATAATGTCTGGTTTTGGATCACCAATGGAACTTGGACCTCTACTAGAAAAATCAACTACGTGATTATAATGATCAATTGTATTTCCAAATCGTGGTTGATCTTTAAAAGGACCATATCCAACAAATACATTATTAGTTGTTGCACCAACTGAAATTCCAAAAGGTGATGCATTAGGCAATCCCATTGTACCATATCCATGTCCAGAATTACCAGCACTAGAAATTATTGTAACACCAGGATAATCATCATCTAAAGAATGAGGGGTTGCAAGTACACTTAGAATTAATGATAGTACATCCATTCCAGGAGACGAATTAAAAGATGGAAAATTAGATACCCCCCAACTATTAGAAATTATGTCGACATGAGGTTTTCCTGAAAATTCCCAATTATGATCTTTGTTTTCAAATCCTGCAGACCATAACCAACCATAAACAGTATCACCAAACCATAATGCCTTGACAGGTAAAATTTTTGCTTCAGGTGCCACACCAATAATAGAATATTTTTTAGTGTTGTTGTAAATATCATATGTTTCTTGTCCACGTGAAGTTATTGATGCTGCACTTGAAGTGCCATGCCCCATAAAATCAGTCATTATGCCAAAAAATTCACCATCAGGATCTAATGGGGGTAGTAAAGTACCATTGATTGCGTTTAGATTATCATCAATGTCAACAGAATTATTTCTAATTACCCCATACACATCAAGAACTCTTGCACCAATTGTTCCTGCACTAAAATCATTTTTTCCATCGTCGTTTGAATCATAAACAAGAAATTCATTTCCACTACCCAATACTATTGATTTTTCATCAGTAAAATCAAAATCATAATCAGGGTCTTCTCCTGATTTTAAATCAGATCTTGTATAATCTTTCCATGAAGTACTCAAATCAGGAATTATAGTATCATAGACTCCAGCAGTAAATGAATCAACTACAAGAACAGGTACAACTTGTATTCTAGCAAGTGATCCTTGTAATGCACCTTGATAAATTACACCTAGATGATACACCCCACTTTTTGATTTAATATAATTTCGATTATCTTCACCAATTTTCATATCATTAGTTAAAGTTCCATTAAAAATTGTAGTTCCAAGTTGTGGAAAAAACGAATTATAAATTGGAATTTCACTACCTTTTCCACCTTTAGATATATCAAGAAATACACCATCTGACGTAACATATGCAGATGAAGTCATATGCGATGGAATGGGTTTAGTGTAATTTCTTATGATTTCATTATCATCAATATATGCAAAAAAAGTTGAATTTGTTAAAATAATTCCTTGCCCATCGGGATCAAGCATGATAGGATGATTAAATTCATCCCTTGCAAGTGAATGTCGAATATCAGGATTGGAGAAATCAACTCCAGTATCTACAATTGCAATTATAGTTCCATTTCCGGATGCATTATATTTTTTTTTAACAATACTTGAACCAGTGATTTCACCAATTCTTGATGCATCTAAAATTATATCATCAGATGTATGAAAATCTAATTTAGAATCTTCAATTACATTATAACCTTGGGAAATTAGTGATGAAGCTAATTTTTCAGAAAGAGTAGACACATAAAAAAATCCACTATCAGATTGAATTCCATATAATGAATTATTTTTTAAAAAATCTGTTTTTTGTAAATCAGTTCCAAATATTAAATATCTCTTAACATTATTTTCACTAAAAAAATCAGAGTCTATTTGTACAATATCCGAATTAAAATTAAAATAGTCTACAATATTTTCTTCAGAAATTAAATCACCAGTAGTAAATGCGTAAGAATTTGTAAATACTAATGAAAGAAGGACTATAGAAAGTAGAATCACCACTTTGGGCATATTAGTTAATTTCCTTTTTGGGCATTATTATGATTATCTTCTTCTGGCAATAATTGTAATTTGTAGTGCAACAATAATTCCTATAGATGCTATAATTGGAAATAGTAAAGAATTTAGTTGAGATGAAGCTTCGCTAATGTATTCTACAGAAGTGGAAATAGTACCAGTACTTTCATCGATTTTATTACTTGCCTGTTCTAAAGTACTATCAAATCCTGCAATTTCAGATTTTAATATATCAAGTTCACCAGATGTTTCTTGTAAAATTGAATTTAATTTAATTATTTGATCAGATATTCCACCTAAATCTTGACTCAGAACATTTGTTGCAGATGAGCCATGTGATGTTGTGCCCTGACTGAATGCAACTACATGAAATACATGTGTTCCTTCTTCAACGGGAATATAATCTACATAATACAATCCCTGATGTAATGTTTTGAATGCGTTAGTAAGTGTAACAGATAATCCAGATGGAAGATGAACATGTGTTGTGCCCAATAATTCTGAAGGTTTGCCGCCTATCAAAAGACCATCACTAGTAGTTTGAACAAATACTCTAATTGGTTGACCAATTGCTGCTGTTTCTGGAGCAAATACCAAAGTATTGACAAATCGCTCTACAGTTACATCAAGTAGATCTGTTGTTGATGAGAATTTAATATCAATTTTTTGAGATAATCCATTTTGTTCTGTACTAATCACCTCAACTGTATACGTACCGTATGGGAAATCAGTTGATGGTTGAGGCCAAGTTAACAATGCATAATTAAAAGAACCATCTTTTTCAGTAGTTATTTGATCAAATTTTGCAATAGATTCATCAGGTGCAAAAACTCTAATGATTAAATTTTCATCAGGTAAACCTTTTCCATATACCTGCAAATTATGTTCTGGAGAATACACTTTACTATTTGTATCTAATTTCAATTCTTCTGAAAATGAATCAGGTGTGTTTACAAATAACAATACAATAAAACACAAAAATAAAATTTGAATTTTCAATTTAATTAATTGCTAATTTACTCCTAGATATTACTTTTGAAAAATTGTGCATAACTTACGTTAAGAGGGATTCAAAAAAAAGAAAAAAAGGAAAATGTGAACTAGTTTTCTTACTGAACAGTTACTGTTGTACTAACTGGTGGTGACAATGCCGTAGGATTATCTACTGACTCCCAAACGAATGCAGTTGCTGTATAAGTTCCTGCTTCAGTTGGAATCCATGATAATGCTGGGCTGAATGATTGACCACTTGATAGTGAACCTGTAATCCATGCTAGTGAGACTGTGACACCATTGCCATCTTGGATCTGTACCAAGTATGCAAATGTTTGCTCTCTATCCTGACCATTAGCTAAGTCAGCGCTGATTTGTACCTGTTGGTCAACGGAAACAGAATCTAAGCTGTTACCGAATGCATCAACGGTTCTCAAGTTAGCAGCTGGTGCTCTCTCGAGAGGTGGTACTACAGTGCCGATTAGTGATGTGGCAGTAATATCAAGTTCATCTGCAGTTGTGTACGGATCTGGTAATGTATTGTCCTCATATTCTGCGGTGACAGTGTCACCTTCTGCGACTCTGAGTCTGTGACCAGATGATTCATCGGTAGTTGTGAAGAACACAGTACCTTCGAATATTCCGGTTGCCTCATTAGTCTCAGTTACAGTAAGGTCAATACCTCCGGCGTCGGAGTCAGACCACACATCGACATCGAAATTGTCGACTGCTTCTGGATTTAAGTTCATATCTGGATCAATAATTCTTGTTACACCTGTTCCGCTTGCTGGGTAGCTTGCTTCAAGCCACTGAACTTCACCAATGTTCCACCTAATGAGTGCTGAACCGACTACAGTTTCATCCTCTGAGAATTCAAAGGAGACAGTAAGTCCGTCATCATCATCTGCTGGTAATGTTCCATCTGTTGGACCACTACCTGTGGCGGTTCCTTGGGTTACATCATTACCGGTAGCATCGCCTGTAGCGGTGTTACCATCAGCATCGTGTGTAAATCCAGTAAGGATAACCTCACCAGTAAAGATGCCGGTGTCAGTACCAGTTTCGACTAGTTTGTAAGTGTCGATATTGAAGCCTCTGGTTGCGACCTTTATTGGGTCTAAAGCAGTTTCTCCAATTTGGTCAATTAAGTCACCATCGAAATTGTGATCTGGTGCGACGATAGTAATGTATACTTTATCAGTCCATGTGTAAACTTTTTGGTCAAGCTCCACAGTTGCTCCGAAGTTAGAAGTAAAGATTGTCAAATTGACATCCTCTTCTTCTTCACCTACATAGTCAGATCCGGATGGACCCCAATCAGTATATTCTAATACTGCTTCCTCTCCTCTTTCGAGGCGGTCACCTGCTAAAATTTCAGGGATTTCGATAACAATCTGGAAGATTCCAGTAGAGTCACCTGTTTCTCTAAAGTTTAGTGGTTCTGGGTCGAAGGTACTTCCTTCACCGTCAGCATCACCCATGGTGATAGTGGCAGCGTCAGAATCCCATTCAATTAAGTCCAAATCATAAGTCTCAGCAGCATCATTGTCCAAATCGAAATCTGGTTCAATGAGTGTTAAGATCATGTCAGATCCAATAATGTATACGGATTTATCAGATTGTAATACACCGTTTCTTAGATCAAAGGTAGCAGAATCAGTAACAGTGTTGATATCACCAGATGCATCTGCGCCATCAGTGTATTCTACTTGGAGAATATCTCCTTGTAAGATACAATAATCACCAGTTGTAGCTGCGGTATCAAATCTGTCTGTTTCTGTTGTTGTGGCAGCACCATTAAGTGCAGTCCATGTGTCAGTGACACTTGAACATTTTGTACTTGCTGGGCCGTCAGTATACCTAATGATAATGTCAGATTCGAATATTCCTGCATCAGGAGCAATTTCAGTCATTGGACCAAATGCTCTTGTTGCAGTAAGTGGATTAACACCAGTTGTTGCTTCATCGGTATCAATTTCACCGACTAATGCAGCAGGGCCACCAGCATAACCAAGTATGACAGATGAAGAACCTCTGATAACAGAGACCTTTACCGGTCCTACGTTGGTTGAAGTGACATTCTGTGCAATGGTATCTTCACCACTTGCGGATATATCGTGATCTGGATCATTGACTCTAACGTGGATAGAGAGATCACCGCCTGCAATGAATTCACCAGCTTGTAGACCTTCAGTGACACGTGCTGTGCCAGCAGTATTCATACCACTTGCGTGGATTGGGAATAAAGCTCTACCTGTTGGGGATTCATTAGTAGTGTCTGCTGTAAAGTCTGACTCAACACCAAATGGTACTGGGTAGACAGTTCTATCTAGACTAATTGATCCTGTATTTGCACGAACACCTGCGGAATCACCGACTTCAATTACTTCACCAGATGCATCTCTAAAGTCAACATAGTTAACTTCGATATCGAGACCAGTTGAAGTTTCAACTGTTCCGCCATCGGTTCTACACCATTGGTTTGGAATTTGGAAGTCGCCTGTGAATACACCTGAGTGAGGAGCAGTTTCAACTAGAGTAAATCCAGTTGCAGCTAGTCCAGAATCAGTTGCGGCTGCGCCGGTTAAGACACAAGCTCCAGAAGGAGTTTGCCATCTTACGTCGTCAAATGTGACATCTAACAGTCTACCAAGCTCATCACCATTACTCAATGTGATTGAGGTACCGCCAGTTGTGACGTTACCAGAACCAATTGCATCTTGGTTTTGATCAGCGTTGGCAGATACTGCCGTATAGATATCAATAAGATCATTGTCTGCGTTAAGGTCTAAGTCTTCGAGTGTAATAGTTACAGTGTCAGCAGTTTTGTAGTGATTTGAATCGAAGGATACAACACCAGAATGGCTTGGGGCTTCTTCTTGATCAGCTATTTGTGTAGATACACCATCTGAACCTAGGTCAAGATAATTGACTCTAGGAGCATCTTCATCAGTTAAATCTTCAATGACGATGAAAGTTGCACCATCAGAAATTGGAGATAAACCTGTGTAAGTATTTGCATCTAGTATGTTTAGTTGATTAAGCATGATGTACTCAAGGCTACCTGCGAAGGTACTTGTGTTATCACCTGTTTCTTCTAATTCCATTCTAATGATTTGATTAGCAACTCTTTGAGTTGTTTCCAAACCATCAGATGTGAATCCGAAGGAGAAGAAGTCTACGACTATTGGATCAATTGCATCAGATGCATCAATTACGTTTGTAGTATCACCGACATGTTGGATCCAGATACCGAGATTATCAGTAGCTGGAGCTCCGTTAGCACCGGCAAGATCAAACAATTGTGTAGTGATGTTTGTTCCATTAGAGTTTGTTCCATTAAGGTTAGTCAAAGATTGTGGTGCAACACCAGCTGCAATATTCAAGAAACCCACACCTAAATTAACAGCGTGAGTAGTTTCATTGATAATTGGAGTACCAGTTGTTGCATTGAGAACATATACGTTGAATGTACCAGTATTGTTAAAGCTTCTGACATCTAGATTTAACAAGTTAAATCCAAATAGACGATCAGTAGCTGTAGACTGGGTATCACCAATAGTATCTCTCAAATCACCAAATGTTTGTTTTGTATCAATAATTATTGAATCGTATCCAAAGTCTCCTGTGACCGTGTTACCACCTGTTGCTTGAATTCGAGCGATGTCGCTGAATGAAGTAACGTTAGTAGTTGTTGGAATCCAGAGACCAGATAATGTATCAATTACGCCTGTTCCGGCTGCTAACATAGATACATCACCATAAGATACAGTAATTCCAGTAGTGTTTTCTCTTAATGTGAATGGATCACCAGTTACTAATGATGGAATCAATGTAATTGCTGGGTTATTCAAATCAAGATCTTCATCTGCTCTACTGTTCTTATTTTCGTCACCATCAACTAATGTTACTGGAATCTCTTCACCAGAGTTCCATTCATCATCAATTGGTTGGATATCAATAGTACCGAAGTCAAATCCTACCAAGACTGTTACTGGTGTTTCATTATAATCAATAGTAGCAGATGTGCCTCTTAGGGCAGCACTTGTTACTACGACTACTGAGTTATCGGACTCATCATAAGTACCGAAGACACCAGTGTTTGGTCCTTGTTCTGTAATTGTAATTGGTTGAGATCCTGTTTTAAGTCCATTTGTAGCAACTGGTGTGTTTGTACCATCACCGGCAACTCCAACTAAACATGTACTTGCGTCTTGAGCAGTTGTACAAGTAAGGATGGTATCATCCGTATCTTGTAAAGTCAAAACAGCAGTACCACTAGACTGTGTATCAGGATTTAGGATTAAAACACCGTTATCTTCGATCATCATGTTTGTCATGTTACCGGAGATATCGATTATACCATTTGTAGCACCTGAGCCAGCATTGAGACCATTTTCGTTGAAGACCTGATAGTTTGTTGTCAAACCGGAAATTTGAGTACTACCGGCAACTGTACCTTGTGCAGTTGCGTTAGTACCAAAAGTCCAAGAATCTTCATCTGTTGGGTCAATGTTGAGCCATAAGTCTGTGACTGTTATGTGAACTTGAGAGTCTCTTGTGTATACTGATTTATCTAAACTTGCACTAGCAAAGTTATCTACAGTATCAAAAGTAAGTGTTGTTGATTGAACACCACCACCTTTGTTGTACTGTACGATTACGTTACCAGTTGGATTTAGAGAATACAGTTGTACGAAAGGCCAGAGGCCTGTAGTATCGGTCTGTACAATGCTTAGTTGTCCTGTCTTTTGAACATTGTTAACAACTAAAGCAGTGTTCAAATCTTTAGCTTCCCTTACAACGTTGTTGGTAGCATTTTGTGTAAATGTAGATGTACCAAGAGGTTGTTTGGTTAAAGCAGAAGCTGAACATGTACCACCAATTACACCGGCACCAGTTGCGGTACCATTAACACCACCGTTTAAGATGGATGGTAATGCTACACCAACAGTGTCAGTGAAACCAGTGTTAGATCCAAGTATTACAGTACCTGCAGTAGCTGCAGTACAGAAACTACCAAAGTCTAAACCTTGACCAAGTGGTCCGGATAAACCGGTACTACCACGTGCGGTAAAGTCTGCAATAGATGCCTGTGTTTTATCTGCAAAGTAACCATACCAGTTACCGTCGACGGCTTGTACCATTCTAAGTATTTTACCGTTAACTGTAACGTCTGGTTCACCTTTTGCTTGATCTGTATCATCAATATCACTGTCAATTACAACTACTTCAATGACCTGAGGTCCTGACATGTAGTTATCAAACTGTGAGTTTTCTGCGGAAACAAATAGGTTAGCGTTGGCTGCATGTGCAATTGGCATTTCACCTGGAAATGCAATTACCATACCACCAGCTAACATAATTGTCATTAATGTAAGACTAGTTATTTTACGTCCTATTTCGTTATTCATGTTATTGGTTATTTTCTTAAAAATTAGTATAAAAGCCTAATGGACGAATTGTCCACAAATTTAGCAGATCTTGAGATAATTTCATTGTATTTCTAAATTTTATCAAATTTCTATAACATATATCATAAAAATTACATATATTAATTTTATTTATCAATTGATCCAAGTATTTTTCAGTATTTTGTTAGTAATCATGTAATAATTACAGACTAGATTAGACTTTGATTTCTTTACCTAAGAGATTTTTGTATAAAGATATTGCATCAGATTCATCTTTTGAGCCAACAACTACAGCAGAGCCTTTCTTCATAAAATTTACAGATAAATCATTTGTCCTCATAGATAATCCCAAATCCCCTAAATTTTCAACTAGAAATCCTTTTTCTTTTGCAATTATAATGACACTTGAAACATCAAGATCAAAAGTTTCAGTCGGAGTAATAGAAAAAGTTCTCTTTCCTTGATTGCGTCCACATAACTCTTCTAAAATTAATTCTTCTTTTTCTACAACATCAAGTTTTCCTGTTCCACAAATTGGACATTCATCAGCTCTGAATGTTCTGGTGAAATTAAAATCTAGATTTTCTAAATCAATATGCAGTATTCTTTGAGAAAGGTTAGGAGTTTTTCCAGTAATTATTTTAACTGCTTCTGCAACTTCAATTGCACCAACAATGGAAAGTATTGGTGGATGAACTCCTTCAATACTACATGTTGGCATTGTATCCTCATCTAATTCTGGAAACATGCAAAAGTAACATGCAGATTTTTTTGGTAAAACAGTAAATGCTTGTCCAGATGTTCCAACTGCAGCTCCTGTAACAAAAGGAATTTCTAAATTTATACAAGCTTTGTTTAGTGCATATCTTGCATTAACACTATCAAGTGCATCAATTACTACATCAAATCCTTCAATAACTTCTAATGCAGTATAATCATTTACAGATACAGCTAATGCTTCAATTTTACATTCAGGATTTAATTTTTGTAATTTTTTAGCAGCAACTTCAACTTTAACTTGTCCAACGTCATCTTCATCAAACATCATTTGTCTATGTAAATTAGATAATTCGATTACATCTCTATCAACAATACGTAAAGTTCCAACTCCCATTGTAGCTAATCTAGAAATTATTGGGTGTCCTAAACCTCCAGTTCCAACAACACAAACTTTAGAATTTTTTAATTTTAATTGTCCACCATATCCAATCTCCTCTAACATTACTTGTCGAGAAAATTTATCTAATTCTTTTGGAGAAAGTTCTTCGGATCCGCCAGCTACTGCAGGTAAAATATAAACTTCATCACCATCATTTAGAATAGTTTCCATTCCAGCAGAAAATTTTGCATTCTTTCCATTGATGTAAATATTAATCAAAGAACGTGGAGTTCCATCACCTTCTAAAACCCTACGCTTGAAATCATCACCCATAATGTCAGATATTTTTGCAAACGCATCAGTAAGTGAATCAGCTGAAATTTCTGTTTTCTTTTCTCCACTGCTTTGATTAAGTACTGAGGGAATTGTGAATGTTATATTTACCATTAGTTGACTACCGCCGAAATTTCTTTAATATCTGGATTCATTGTCTTTGGTTTTTGTAAAACTTCCATAATTGATTCAGTTGCTTTTAGACCGTTACCAGTAACATAGCATACTACTTTGTCATTTGCATCAATTTTTCCTTGCTCAACCATTTTTTGAAGGACCGATATTGAAACACCACCTGCAGGTTCTGTAAATATTCCTTCAGTTTGTGCAAGTAATAATATTGCATCAAGAATTTCTTTGTTATTACATTCTTCTGCAAATCCATTGTATTGTTGTAATCGTTTCAATACATACCTTCCATCTCCTGGATCACCAATTGCTAAACTTTTTGCAACAGTATCAGGATTTTCAACTGGAATAACTTCTTTGCTATTTTTCTTAAATGCATCAACAATCGGTGCACATCCATGTGGTTGTGCTGCAATCATATGCATGTTAGAAATATCGTCTAATAATGAAACAGTTTGTAGTTCTTCAAATCCTTTACAAATTGCATTAAGCATTGCTCCACTTCCTACAGGTATTATTAGTTGATCAGGTACTTGCCAATCAAGTTGTTCTGCTACTTCATATGAAAATGTTTTAGAACCTTCAACATAATGCGAACGCATATTGATGTTCACTACACCTATTCCTTTACTGTCACCTATTTGTGCTGCAATTCTATTTGCATCATCATATGTTCCATCAACCGCAATATAGTTTGCGCCATAAGATAATGCTTGAGCAATCTTTGCCATTTCAATATTACTTGGTGCAAATACATGACATGGTAATCCAGCTTTAGCTGCATGTGCTGCAGTTGCAGATGCTAAATTACCAGTAGATGCACATCCAACTGCAGACAAGCCAAATTCTTTAGCTTTTGATATTGCAACACCAGCTGGTCTATCTTTAAATGAAAATGTTGGATTTACAGAATCATTTTTGATGTAAAGGTTGTTTAATCCTAATTTTTTTCCAAGATTATCAGCTTTGATAAGAGGAGTCATTCCAGCACCGATACTTACAATGTTGGACTTATCTTCTATAGGTAATAATTCAAAATATCTCCAATAGGTATGTTCACGATTTGTAAATGTGTCTTTTGTAATAGCAGGGAAATCATATTTTACATCAAGAGGTCCAAAACAATCTTCACATACGTATTTGAAAGCAGTATCATACTCTTTTTTACATTCTCTACATTGTAGTGAAGTTCTAGTCAAGATCAGTATCTCCTTTGAGAATATAGATAAAAAATCCTAATATCAAGTTAAGTATTACTTAATTCTAAGTACTAAAAAATATAATGAATAATAATAATCATACGGGGAAAAATAGGAAAAGTATGATTTTAGAAAATAATGAAAAAGTAAATTTTTTGTAATTACAAATTAAGAGTAAGGTTTTTACAGATTTTGACAAAATCCATCCCATGAAGACAAGTTCTATAATTAAAGGAATTATAATCGCAATAAGTGCCATAGTAATCATAAGTGGTGTTTTTACATTTAATCAAGAATCACATATTATCGAAGTTGAAGATACATTAGATAGAGAAATTAAACCTGTAGAAATACCAGAGATTCAACAAAAATTAGATGAAATTAAACAAACATCTGATGAATCAGAGTATAAGAATTTAGAAAGAGAATGGATCACATCAGGAAAATTTCAGTTAGATAGAAGTGAATATGCAATAGGTGAAAGTGTATTCATTAGAATTGGGGGATTAAATGAGAATGAAAAAGGGCAAATCGCAATAATGAGACCTCTTAATTCAACTCACTATACAGTTTATCTAACAATTCCATTTGACGGAACGGATAAACCTTCAATAAACACTTACTTTACACCTCAAATTTCAAAATTTAGAGGCATATGTTCTACGGATGATCTTACTGGTGAGTGGGTAGCAGTTTTTAGAGGAACGGATTATCCAAATATAGATTTTAAAATTAATGAAAAAATAATTCCTGGAACAAATATCGAATCTGTTTGTTAGGTTATTTTTCTAAACTATTATGAAAACAAACTTTTTCACCAGTATGACATGCAGGTCCTGAGGGTTCAACAAGATAAATGATTGCATCAGAATCACAGTCAACTAAAATTTCTTTTACTTTTTGTATATTACCCGACTCTTCTCCTTTCATCCAAAGCTTATTTCTTGAACGACTCCAAAACCAAGAATTTCCAGTTTTTTTTGTTAATTCAAGAGATTCTTTATTAGAATATGCAAGTGTAAGTACATCTTTTGTATTTGCATCCTGAACTATGATTGGAATCAATCCATCACTTTTTTCAAAATCAATATCATCAATAGATTTCTGCATGAATAAAATTCAAGTATTATCTATTATAATCTTACAGGTATTTTTTTCCCTTTAAGGAATTTCTTCACTCCTGTCACACCATGTGTATCATAGTGAAAAATAGATGCTGCAAGAGCTGCATCAACATTTGATTTTTGAAAAATGTCAACCATGTCATCAGGTTTACCACATCCACCAGATGCAATTACTGGAATAGATAGAGAATCAACAATTTTACTAGTTAACAAAATATCATATCCATCTTTTGTGCCATCTTTATCAATACTAGTTAGAAGAATCTCACCAGCTCCTAGATTTTCAGCTTTTTTTGCCCATTTAATAACATCAAGTCCTGTTCCTTCTTTTCCACCATAAATGAAAACCTCAAACCAAAATTTCTTGTCATTTTCTGAAAAAATAGTTACATTGTCTTTGATTTCATAATTTCGTTTAGCATCTATTGCAACTACAATGCACTGTCTACCAAATAATTCCATTAATTCAGTGATTATCTTAGGGTTCTTTATTGCACCTGTATTGATACCAACTTTATCTGCACCATTAAGTAAGATGTTTCTTGCGTCATCTAATGATTTTACACCACCGCCAACAGTAAATGGAATATCAATAACTGATGCTACATCTCTAACTAGATCTTTGAGAGTTTTTCTTTGCTCATCAGATGCTGTGATATCTAAAAAGACCAATTCATCTGCACCTTCATTACTATATTTTGCAGCAAGTTCTACGGGATCGCCCGCATCTTTAATTGATTCAAAATTTAATCCTTTTACAACTCTGCCATTTTTTACATCAAGACAAGGAATAATTCGCTTAGTTAGTGTCATGATATTTTTTTTGCCTCCTCAATAGTTATTTTGTTTTCATATAGTGCCTTTCCTAAAATAACACCAAATGCATTTTTTTCTTTTACATCTTTAACATCGCTAACATTAGAAATACCCCCACTTGCAATGATATTTGTATTATTCATACTACAAGCTTGTTCTAAAAATTCCAAATCAGGCCCTTCCATTGTTCCGTCTTTGCTTACATTAGTTAATAGAAATTCGCTAAAACCCATTTCTAAAAATTCTTTAATTGAATCAATCAGTTTAATTCCAGTTTTGTCTTGCCATCCATGAATTACGATTTCACCATCCATATGATCAACTGAAATAACAATTTTTTCAGAACCTAAAGATAAAAGTAATTTTTTCAATAATTCTTTGTTCTTAAAAGCCAAAGTTCCAATTACTATTCGATTTGAAATTTTTATTACATCCAAAATTAATGATTCATCACGTAGACCACCAGCTACTTCAACTGGAATAGTAATTTCTTTTAAAATATTTTTAATAATTTCAAGATTAGAGCCAATTCCCAATGTTGCATCTAAATCCACAATGTGTAACATATCAGCACCATTTGATTCCCATTTTTTTGCAATCTTAACAGGGTCATTACTATACACGGTCTTTTGTTTAGGATCACCTTTGTACAATCTAACCACTTGCCCATTCATCAAATCAATTGCCGGAATTATTTTCATTTCTTACACACATCAAGGAAATTTTTTAGCATTATTTTTCCAACAGTACTTGATTTTTCTGGATGGAATTGTGTCCCAAAAAAGTTCTCATATTCTACTACAGCTGGGACTTTAATTCCATAATCAGATTCTGCAGTAATAATATCATTAGAAACAGGTTTTACTCTATACGAATGCACAAAATAGACCCAAGAACCATTCTCAACACCTTCTAAAATTTTTCCTGGTTTTTTAATCTCCAAATCATTCCAACCCATATGAGGCACCTTCATTGAATCAGGCAATACAATTACTTCTCCATCCATTATACCAAGTCCTTTTTCCTTTCCTTCCTCACTTTTTTCAAAAAACATTTCCATCCCAAGACAAATTCCAAGAACAGGTGTGTTACCAACATACTCTCTAAACTGAGTTTTAGCAAAATCTACAATACTATGAATTGCAGGATCAAAATTTCCAACACCTGGAAGTAATACTCCCGAATATTCATTGGGTTTATCAAAATTAGAAATCACATCAACTGTAGCACCTATTTTTTCAAGAGAATGTTTCAAGCTGAAAATATTTCCAGCACCATAATCAAAAATTGCAACACTTACCATTACATTGAACCTTTTGTACTTGGAATGCCTTTTTGTTTTTTATCTAATGTAGATGCATTTCTAAATGCAACAGCAAGTGATTTTATTGCAGATTCTACTTTGTGATGATCATTTTCTCCATACTTTACAGTAAGGTGAATACAACTATTCAGGTTTTGTAGTAACGATTGGAAAAAATGCTCCAAATCTTCTTTGGATATATTTTCAATTTTACTTCGTTTAATTGATAAAGTTAACTTCCAAAATGGTCGTTTTACCAAATCAATAGATGCTTCTGCTAATGATTCATCCATAGGTACTGATGCATAGCTAAATCTTGTTATTCCACGTCTTGAGCTAAGAGCTTTGTCAATTGTTTGGCCAATTGTAATTGCAGTGTCCTCAATTAGGTGATGTTCAATTCCATCATTTGATTTTGCATCTACTTTAAGATCCATCATACTGTGTTTCCCAAATGAAACAATCAAGTGATCAAGAAAATTAATACCAGTCTTGATACTTGTTTTTCCCATCCCGTCTAAATTAACTGAAACAGAGACACTGGTTTCTTTAGTACTTCGTTTAATTGATGCTTTTCTTGATGCCATATTTCTCACAGATTATGTTATTTGGTATATTCTAAATTTAATACCTTTGGAAGTAAATTAATTGAATCCAATATCAAAACAGCCTCATTTTGTTGGAATAATTCAAGTTTTTCTTGAGGATTTTTACTAGTACCAATAATTCCACAAAAGATGACTTTGGAGCCCATATCTGTCACTTTTTTTGCCATGATAAAATCCTCCATAGAGTCCCCAACATAAAGAGTTATTCCATCACTCATGCCTTTAATGGAATCAAACAATGGTTGGGGATTTGGTTTTGCAAGTTCTCTTGATTCATCTTCTAAAAATACAGAATTATTCAAATCAAATTCATCTAACATTTCTTTTAATGAATATCTGACAGATTCCTTTCCTCTCCCTGTAACCATTGCAATTTTTGAATTAAATTTTGTTTGTAGTGAATTTAATAATTTTTCATTTAAAATTACATCATCTTGTTCAATTAATCCAGATTCTGAAAAATTTGATTTAATTTTAAATAAATTTTCATATAATTTAGGTCCATAAAATAATTGATCAAAAATTTGATACAAAGGATTTTGATGATGGATTCCAGGATATGACAATTGCTTTTTGATTTCAGAAATATCAGTCTGTGCTTCTAAATATTTTTCAACAGATACAATACCACTAGAATCAGAATTTTTTATGACATCAAAAATAAACTCTGTTGGATCTTTCTCAAGTTGATTTGCAGCAATTAAAGAAATTATTGCAGCATATGTTAAATCAACCTCATCATTGAATCCACCACTAGATTTGAATCCATCAATTATTTTAAAATTAACAGTAATTGAATCGTTAATTTTTGCAAAGTTTTCTAATACATATTGAGTTGTTTTAATTATTGCTAAATCATATGATTTTGTAATATCAATTAAAACACCATCACAATCAAAAATAATGATGTTGGTTTTTTCTAATAGATCATTACAAGAATCATCAATGTAGATCCCTTCTGATTTTTTAACTAGAGTCATCCCAATAAATCACGAATAGCCAATAAAAATTTTGAATTCATCTCTTTTGTTCCAATACTCACCCTAAGACATCCATCATGATTTCCTATTTTACCTAATTTCCTAATGGATATTCCTTGTTCTGCAAGAGCAGAATAGATTCGTTTGTATGAGCCGTGAGCATCAAAAAGCACAAAATTAGCCTTGGAATCAAACACATCAAATGCATCATATTTTCTAAGATTTTCAATTATTCTCTTTCTTTCTGTTTTAATATTTTCAACAGCGTTTTGCATTAGATTTAATTTTTCCAAAGCTGAAATTCCAGATTCTATAGTTATTGTACTTAGAGGATATGGATATTGTAACACACTCATAAAGACCTCAGTGAATTTCTTATTCGCAATAAAATACCCTAATCTTAATCCAGCTAATCCAAATGATTTTGAAAGTGTTTGAACTACTATTAGATTTTCTTGGGTTTTCACCATACTAGAAAGAGTGTAATCACCAAATTCTCCATATGCCTCATCAATTATCACAAGACCTTTGAATGATTTTACAAGTTTTTGTAATTCATTTTTTGGGAATTGAAATCCAGTAGGATTGTTTGGAGAGTCAAGATAAAGAATATCTGCATTTTTTGATTGTTTTGTAAATTCATCAATATCTAATTTCATATCATCAGAAAATGGTATTGCTATTAATGGAATAGAATATAATTTACATCGTTCCTCAAAAAATCCAAATGTAGGATTTGAAGTCAATACTTTGGTTTTCTTTGATGCAAAATTAGATAATATTAAATCCAAAATTTGATCAGAGCCATTTCCTATACCAATCATTGAATTAGGTATTTTAGAAAATTTAGAAATGGATTTAATCAAATCATCTATTCTACCAAGAGGATACTGTCTTACGTCAGAATTTTTTTTGGCAGATGCTATAATGTCATTTTGAAATTGTTTTGGAATAACATAATTTTCATTTGAATCAAGTTTTACTGAATCTTCTACAAGGTCAGGTTTTTTGTAACCACCAATAGATGAGAATTTTTTAATTTTTTCATCAAACCAATTCATTCCAATCTACCTCTTATCGCTTCATAGTGATTATCAAGTCCTTCAGAACTAGTTAAGACTTTGAGATGTTTTGAAATTTTGGATAGTGATTGTTTGGAACAAGTCACTTGGGTATTTACCTTGATAAAATCTAGAACAGAGAGTGAACCACGAATTTTTCCAAATCCATTGGTAGGTAGGATATGATTTGAGCCTAAAACATAGTCACTAGCAGAAGATGGAGTATTATTTCCAATCAAAATCAATCCAGATGTCATAACTTTAGATGATATGGATTCAGGATTTTTTGTCATAATTTGTAAGTGTTCAGGAGCCAAGATATTTGAAAGTTTTATCATATCTGATTTATTTTTACAAATTGCAATAAAGCCATTATTTGTTAGACTGGATTTTACAAGTTTTGTTCTTTGAACTTTTGGTACCAATTCAGAAAGAATGTTAGAAACTGATTTTGCAAGTTTTTGTGAAGTTGTGATCAAATAACAAAAGGTGTCACTACTGTGTTCAGATTGAGAAATTAAATCCAACGCAACAAACCTTGGATTTACAGAATCATCTGCAATGATTCCTAATTCTGTAGGACCAGCAAGCATATCAATTCCAGTTGTTTCATTAATCAAAGATTTGGCAATTGTAACAAATATACCGCCAGGACCTACAATTTTGTCAACTTTAAAAATAGATTTTGTTCCATAAGATAATGCTGCTATGGATTGTGCACCACCTGTTTTATAAATTTCATTAGCACCACAAATATTTGCAGCCACAATTGTCAGGGGATCAATTTGCCCATCGGAATTTGGAGGAGATACAACTACGATTCTTTTAACACCTGCAACTTTGGCTGGGACAACAGACATTATTACAGAACTTGGATATCTTGCTAAACCACCTGGAACATAGCATCCAACACTTTGAATTGAAGTGAACTTTTTAGAAATTTTAACTCCATCATGGTTGATTGTTTTGTTTTTTAACAGAGATTTAATTTCAGATTCTGTCTTTTCCAATCTGTTTTTTGCTAAACGTAATGCTGCTAGTTCATTTTTACTAATTTTTGAATAAGCGTTTTTTATTTCTCTTTGAGATAGACGTAATGATGAAATATTTGCACCACTAAATTTTTTTTCATATTTTCTAATTGCATCATCTCCATTTTTTTTGACATTTTTTAGAATAGATTCAACAATGATTTTGTTTTTTTGAGGCTGTTTTGGAAGAATTTTGTCTACAAATTTTTCAATATTAGTAACTTTGATAATTTTCATCAATTTTCTTCGTCACGCTTTATCTCCTCAAGTTCCAGAATTTGTCTCGGTTCATGAACTACAAGACCCTGAGCAATCTTCCTTAATTTA
>Ga0233439_10002635_pt1 | contig 19902 bp, 24 predicted proteins | sample SI_123_September_6_FD_182713 | JGI IMG/M metagenome (GOLD analysis project Ga0233439, IMG submission 182713) | Seawater microbial communities from Saanich Inlet, British Columbia, Canada - SI_123_September2016_100_MG | ecosystem: Environmental > Aquatic > Marine > Inlet | place: Canada: British... | reverse complement strand
CTGATTCTTTATTTACCATCTTTATATTAAAAACATCTACCAATTTATATAATTAGCTCCAAAAGATTGTATCTTTCCCAAAAGAAAAATTTAGTTATTTTATCAACCATAAAACATCCAAAATCAACCCAAATATAAACTCTAGGCGCACTTGTCTAGTGACCAGTGTCAACCACAACTAAGTAGTATTTCTTAATGAGAGAAAATTTAGCAACAAACAGCCCTGTACCTCCAAGTTTGTAGAAATTCAGCATATATTGGAGTCAACAACTTATAAAACTTTTTTACGAAGATGAAAAATATATATTGCACTAATAAAACATAATGAAGACATGACAATAAATATGGTGTTAAATCCAAAATTACTTACAATTAATCCTCCTACTCCTGCCCCAATTGCAATTGAAAAATAATTCATAGATTCCCATGCACCCCATTCTCTACCTGCTTTCTTTTTAGTTATGTGCTTGGAATATAACGCATCAAAAGCAGGTGAATAAAATGCTTCAGCAAAACCAATTATTATTTGCACCCCAAATAAAAACCAAATTGAATTGACAAAAACATAAAGCAGAAATCCCAAACCCATCATAGCATAACCAAATGCAACAATGTGCTCATTTCTTTTATTTTTATCCGCATATTTTCCTGCAATTAATGTGGTCACACCTGCTGCTAATGCAAAAAGACCCCCTGCAAAACTGGCATCTAGTAGATCTCCCCCTATTTGTTTAACAAATAAGGCGTAAATAGGGCCAAGCATTGCACCGGCAAGTAGAATTAAACCGTTAGTTAATAGCAATATCCTTAATGCTTTATTAAACAAAAACTGTTTTTTCATAAATTAAGGAAATCCTTAATAATTTATAAAATTTCCTGAGGGCTGCTTATTTTTTTTATTGTACAAACAAAACCCTAACGTATAACATCACCATACCCAAGTTCTAACTACCTATTTTAAAACCACACTAACACTACATCTTCAAATTATCACCTTTTAAAAAAAGCGACAATCCTCATTATCTACAATCAAAAGAACAAGATTCATTCCAATTTCAAGCAATTTTCAAATTTACAAGTTCCCTATTAAACTGCTTTAAACTTTTAAACAAAATCACATTAAAACCAATTCTTTTCGCCATATTTACATTTTCTCTACAATCATCAACAAAAAGACAATCTTGAGGTTTTTGGTTTATTTTTTTTAACAAAAATTCAAAAATCTCTCTCGAAGGTTTTTTTAATCCAATCTCATTAGAAAAAAAAACATCTTGAAAAAAACTCAAATCAAAATTTTTTTTAATATAATCAGTTCTAAATTTTAATTGATTAGACAAAATATAAGTTTTATAATTTTTTGACAACTCCCTTGCAATTTCAAATTCCTCATCAGGCGGATCAGCATTAAAAGCACAAATAATAGAATCAACAGGGATATCAAATTTATTACTAATAGTCAATAAAAATTCATCATGATTACTCAAATGACAAAAATTATTTTCTTGATCACCATAATATTTTTCAAATTTTTTAGAATCCAATTCAAAATTCTTACCCAACCTAATAGCACCAATCTTATTATCACAAGGAGCTAAAACACCGCCCCAATCGAAAACAATAGCTTTTATTCCCATATTAAACTAAACAAATTAAACAGATATAAATGTGTTTCTATTAACAAAATCCAAAAAAACAATCAAATCTCCAAAACACTCTGCTTTCTAACAACTCGAATCTTAATTTTATTAGTAAAACCCAAAAACTCACCACCAGCATGAACAGGAAACTTATCCTTAGAAGAAATTTCAACCTTAGAACCCTTAAAATTATATAAAGGCGGCGCAACAAAATCCATAGCCGACAAAATCAAACCCCACAATCGAACATATTTATTCAAAACACTCTTTCTAGTATTAATACAAGCAGAAACATAAATCAAATTATTCTTAGAATTCAAATCACCACTAATCGCTTTGATTCCATAACCCAAAAAAGGAATTTTCCCAATCATAAAATTAGCCAAATGATTAAACTTATACCTTTTCTCATCAACAACAAAATTAACTTCATAATCACCCTTAGCTCCAACTAAAGTTCGATAACTAGCAGCCACATAATCAAATAACCCATTATTAGACCTTTTAGTCAAACGAATCACATGAGCATCAATCCCAACACCCATAAACAAAGTTTGCCTCTTAATGCCATTCATCTCAATTTCCAAAACATCAATTTCAGTTTGATGAAAATGAAATCGACTTCGTAAATACTCAAATCTTTTTCCTTTATAAAAATAAGAATAAAATGCATTCCCAGCGCCCAGAGGAAAAAAACCAATCGACCTATTATTAAATGGCTTATAATTTAAAGCCCCTTCAAAAGTACCATCTCCACCAGCAATAATGATGTGATCATACCCCTTTAACTTTTTCTCAATCCCTTCAAACATATCTTTTTTATTTGGCAAAAAAACAATTCTAGCTCTTCTTCTTCTAGCAAAAACCTTAAGCAAATGCCTCCTATAATTACTCTTAAAACCCCGAGACCTCTTATTTGCTAAAATAACAATTTTCTCACTCTCAACCCTAATACCAGAACTAACTCGACTTCCAACTTGCTTAAAATAATACAAGATATAATGAAGCGCACTAATAATAGAAAACAACACAGCAAGAGAAATAAGAAGAGATTGCAAATAATAAAACGCATCAACTAACATAAAATAAATAATAGCATACTGTAAAACAACAATAACCTTCCCATACAAACTCCCATTAAATTTCAAATCATCCCTAGCAATATAAAATCGTAGTAATCCCACAATCAAATCTCTTGCAATAAACAAAAACAAAATATCATATCTAAAAACACCTAAAAATGCAAACACAATTAAAATACTACTAATCAAAATTTTATCAGCAAACGGATCAAAAAACGACCTTATTTTTCTCTTCCACAAAATAACACTATCTAAAATATCACTAAAAATAGCAAAAGAAAACACAATCAGTGCCACTTCAAACCTTTGAGCCAAAATAAAATAAAGAATGATCGGAATTGATAAAACCCTAGTAAAAGTTATTATCGTAGCTAACATATAACCTAAAAAGATAAAAGAGCTTTAAAAAACTTTGCCCAAATCAGGCTTCGTCCGGAATGGAGTCTTTTTGTATACTGGCGCCCTGGCGAAGCCGAGGCGGGTACTCGAAGAGTACGGTATCCGCCGTGCCCCAGTATACTTATTTCCTCCATTCCGGACGTGGCCCCCAAATCAATCTAATTTTAAAAGACCCAAGCCATTAATAAAATTAGTAATATATCTTGTTATAACTGGTTTCTCAAGAATTTTTCCAACTTCATTAATAACTGCTATCGAGACTTGTTTTTCAGTCATATATTTTCGATTAGAATATTCACCCTTATCTTTTAAAACATTACATAATAACTTTAACGAAGCAAGACATTTATTTTTTTTATCATCTTCAACAGAATAAGTTTCAGACAATTCATTAATTTTTAAATAAATTTGTGCAAACCATTTATCAATATCTAAAGAAGAATAAACAAACCCAGTATTTATTGGTTTATTATCAAAAAATAAAAATATTTCAACTAAAAATTTTTTTCTATTAAATTCCGCAACATTGTTTACATTAATTTCAATAAATATTTTTTTAAAACTATTTTGAAAATAAGGTTCAAACATAGCTTTAGGTAAATTTCCAGATACAACTTGATTAAATTTCATCTCAAGTTCTAGCAACGCAATGTCCCATTTATTCCAAAAAACACTAACCAAAAAATCAGGAAAACTATATTTAATAAATAATTTATCTATTTCTTTTCCAACTGAAACTTTCCAATTAAAAAAAACAGTTTTTCTCTCAGCCATAAACAAACAAACAACCTCCAAAATATAAATATTTCGATTACCAAGAATTCAATCTAATTTTAATAAACCCAATTTATTAATAAATTCCCTCATTAATCTCGTAATTACTGGTTTTTTAATTAAAATTTTTATTTCCATTATAACACTAGAAGACACATATTTTTCAGTATAATCAATATTTTTATTTTTTAATAAATCCTTAAAAGTACTAATACGAGTTACAAAAGAATTAAATTTTTCTTTATCAACACCATAAGTATTTGATAAATCAAGAACCTTACTTATTACTTCTCTAAACCATTCATCAATATTTAAATTTGAATAAAAAAACCCAGTATTTATCTTTTTATTTTCCAAAAAAGACCACATTTCATTAATAAAAAAATTTTTCTTAAATTTTCTACATTTAACTGAATTAATAACATCAAGAATTATATTTAAAATCTGACCTATTTTTCTAATAAAAAAATGAAAGGTCATATCACCAGATAAAACTTGATTAAAATATCTTTGAGTAACTGGTAAATTCTTTTTCCAATTATCCCAGAAAGAATCTTTTAAAAAATCAGGAAAATTACAATCATCAAATTGCTTTTCAATCTTTCTTTTTATTGACATCTCCCAATCATAAAATGTAGATTTTCTTCTCACCATAAAACTAACTTCATCTACATTTAAATATTCTTCTTACAACCAACCAATAACAAAAAACCTTACCAAGAATTAATCAAGCTCCATTAAATACCTAGCATTCTTAGAAAAAATATCCTTCATAATATCAATATCGCCTTGACAAGCTTCCTTCATAATATTAATAGAAACTTTTCTATCTCCATAAGGCCAATCACTTGCAAATAAAACCCTTGAAGATCCAAAAGCACCAATCAACTCTTCAATTTTCTCAGGTGACTGAAAAGAAGTATCAACATAAGCATTATCATATCCACTAATAGTAGAAATAACTTGATCAACACCAATTCCCCCAGCATGACCAATAATAAAATTAACATTATCAAAAGTACCAATTAATTTTTTAACATCAACCAACTCACCATTCTCAGGCCTCTCTTTACCTTTCTCATCGCCAAAATAATAAGTAGTAACACCACTATGAAATAAAATAGGCAAATTATGTTTAGAAAAAGCTTCAACCACATCATAAGTTTTCTGATCACCTAAAGAAACCTTTTGAATAATCGGATGCAATTTCAAACCCTTAGCACCTTGCGATACATGACTATCTAATTTCTTCTCGATTTCACTTATATCATCATTAAAATCACAACTTGTAAAAGCAATTAATCGCTCATCTCCCAAATCACTAATATCATCAAAAGTGACATAAGGAGCAATTGGCAACACAACAGACTTAGAAACACCAGATGCATTCATTGATTTTTGCATATTTTCTAAAGTTGCAACAGCATTTCTATTTCGATTAGACCAAGTACCCCAAGCCCTAATTAAAGCATGAGGTTGTTTTCCATCATGCCTATACTTAATTAAAGCAGCATAAAAACCAGCATCAAACAAATTTCTAAATTTAAATCCAGTATCAAATAAACTTCTATCAGGCAAACCCTTACAACAAATTAATTCCCCTCCATTAGGATACAAAACATTTCCTAAATGTGAATGAATATCAATTATTTCTTCAACTTGAAAAACCATTATACACCATTATTCTCCCATCCCAATTACCCCAAATTCAATTAGTACATAAACGCTTTAAAAGAAGATCCATACTAACAGAATCATCAAAAAAATCAATTGCAGAAGTTACAGTAATATGATCCTCAGCAACAACATTACGAACACCAACAACCATCCCATCTAAATGAGTTCTCTTTTCTTCATAACAATTTTCTGCATAAAATCCCCCATACCTACACTCATTCCCATCAGATAAAGATTCTCTAATATGTCCTTTTCCACCATTAAAGAAAGCATACTTACCAAAAAGATCTCTTCTCATAGGATATATCTCTCCAATCAAAAAATCAAAAAGAGAATCCAAACAGATTCTAGATACAAGTAAATCAGAATTTAAACTTTCATCATATAATGAATTATTAATAGAATAACCATCATGAATTGTTTTTTTAAAAACATCTCTAAGTTCAGAAGTGAAAAGATTTTCTTTTTTAACAATATACATACCAAATAAACTACGGGCTACCAAAGACATCCCCAAAGTATTAACTGTTCTAAATCTTCTATGAGGTATCACACCAGAATAATTCACCATAAAAGAATCTTCTTTTTTTATTTGAGTTTGATAAACTATTTTACACCTATCGACCCATTCCAGGACCCATTCCAGGAGGCATTGAAGGACCTTGATTACCAGAAGACCCACCCAAAATCACATCATCAATTCGTAAAATCATCTGAGCCACCTGTGAAGCGCTCAAAATCGCATGAGTTTTAATTTTCAAAGGCTCAATCACACCTTGCTCCCAAGCATCCATAACTTTGCCAGTATTCACATTAATCCCAGCCCAAATTTGCCCTGCATCATGAGACGATCTAAGCTGCGCCATAACATCAATCGGATCTAACCCAGCATTCTCAGCAAGCGTTCTAGGAATAACTTCCATCGCCCTTGAAAACGCCTCAACAGCCAATTGTTCACGACCACTCAAAGTATTAGCATACTCCTTCAAAACTTTAGCAAGTTCCACTTCACAACTCCCAGCGCCAGCAACAACTAACCCATCACGTAAAGCAGAAGCAACATCGCCCAAAGCATCAGTAACTGCTCTTTTAATTTCATCAGCAATATGTTCAGTTGAACCACGAACCAATAAAGTAACCGCCTTAGGATTATTACACCCTTCAACAAAAACCATTTGCTCATCTCCAATTTTCTTCTCAAACACTCTTGAACAAAACCCTAACTCACTCTCATTTAATCCCTTAACAGAAGTTGTAATTTTAGCGCCAGTAGCTCGAGCCAATTTTTCCATATCACTTTTTCTAACTCTCCTAAGAGCAATAATACCCTTCTTAGCTAAAAAATGTTGAGCCAAATCATCAATTCCTTTCTGACAAAAAATAACATTAGCTCCACTAGCACTCACCTTATCAACCATTTCTTTTAAAGTTCTCTCCTCTTGCTCTAAAAAAGCATTAAGTTGCATCGGATCAGTAATTTGAATCTTAGCATCAATTTCAGTATTCTTAATTTCAAGTGAAGAATCAACCAAAGCAATCCTACAAGTATCAATTCTCTTAGGCATCGAACTATGAACAATCTCCTTATCTAAAACAATCCCAGAAACAAGTTCACTCTCATCAGTAGAATTACCAACAATCTTCTCAACCTTAATATTATCTAAATCAACAAAAGTTTTCTCACCTTGCAAACCACTCCCAACCTCACTAACATCAATAACAGATTTTACAACCATCTTAGCAAGTAACTCTCGATTCGCCTCAGCCCCTTTTCCAGTCATAGCAGTAATCGCAATATTTTCCAAAGTACTAATATCATTAGGTCCAATTGGCTTTGCAATACTCTTCAAATGTAATAAAGCCCTCTCCTGAGCTAATCTAAAACCACGAGCCAAAATCGTAGGATGAATATCCTGATCAATTAACTCCTCAGCCCTTTTCAAAAGCTCACCAGCAATCACAACAGCGCTAGTAGTCCCATCGCCAACAGCATCTTCCTGAGTCTTAGCAACCTCAACAACCATCTTAGCAGCAGGATGTTCAATTTGAATCTCCCTAAGAATTGTAACCCCATCATTAGTAACAATCACATCACCCACACTATCAACAATCATCTTATCCATTCCCTTAGGACCAAGTGTCGTTCTAACAGTTTGAGCAACCGCAATAGCAGCCGCAATGTTATTTTTTTGAGCATCTCTACCATGAGTTCTTTTAGTATCCTCTGGCATAATAAAAATTGGTTGAACATTATTTGACATTTTTAACCCTCCAAACATCTACTCTCTATCATCTTTAAAATAATCAATTTCCTTTATTTTAGATATCTAAAATATTAATTATAATATAAGAAACCCGCCAAGAAACCACCTTAAAAAGGTTATGCAAAAGGAGCAACCACAAAAATCCGTAATATTCATCCCCACCTATAGACTAAAACCCACTAATTTTAAACTCAATATTTAACTATCACAATGTTTATTAACTAACTCAATTCAAAAACTAACCAAAAAGGTGGTATATTGACAAGAATAATATTCTTAGGTACAGCAGGATCAACTTCAGTAATTACAAAACAAAGGTTGAGCTCTGGTGGAATCATAATTCAAGAAGGAGAGTTGCAACTACATATAGATCCAGGTCCAGGAGCACTAAAACAAGCAACTCAATTTAATATCAACCCAAGACACACATCAGTTATTTTAGCCTCTCACAATCACATTAACCATTGCAACGATATCAATTGTGTAATCGATGCCATGACTCACAACGGAATCGACAAACGTGGAATCATTCTAGCCTCAAAATCAGTTGTAGATGTAATGCCGGATTCATACCCAATTGTAACAAGATATCACAAAAGCCTAGTTGAAAAAATAATTTCTCTAGAAAAGAACCATAAAGTTGGAATTGAACACATTGAAATTCACGCAATTCCTACAGATCATAGCGATGAGACCGCAATCGGATTTAAAATATTTTTTCCAAAATTCACACTAAGCTACTCATCCGATACAAAATTTACAGACCAACTAGTTGAAAGTTTAATGGGCTCAGACCTAATTATATTAAACGTAACAAACCCAACAAAAAAAGAATCACCAAACAATCTAAATTCAGATGACGCTCTAAAAATAATCTCTCAAGTGCGACCAAAATTAGCAATCATAACTCACTTTGGTTTAGAAATGCTAAAAGCAGATCCACTGCAAGAAGCTCGAGAGATACAAAGAATCACAGGAGTTCAAACAATAGCTGCAAAAGACGGATTAGTAATCTCTCCTGACGGCTATGGCACAAACAGAAATCCCGTAAAAGGATATAATCAATAATATCCCTCAATTAATAATCAAATTTAAACCAATCTAAAAAACCAAACTACGCCCAGTCCTGCAAAACATCCTATCGCGATGAACGGCATGGCTGGGTAATATTTTTTTTCATTTGCAATATAAAATAAATAACCAAGTCCTGCCATAGCAAAAAATGGAATAACTAAACTAGCAGCAAGACCCATCTCTTTTAAAACAACCCCAGCAAAAATAAGAGGAAAACCTAAATCCCCTCCACCTAAAATAGCAGTCCTAACTCCACTAACCTTCTTAGAAACTTTAGAACTAACCTTCCCAGCAACTTTAGAAACTCTGCCTTTAACTCCAACACTTTTCTTTTTCCCACTCTTAGCAATCTTAACCTTCTTTAACGAATAAGGAATCATCAAACCAGCAAACACCTTTGCCTTAGTTTGCGCCTTAGCTAAAGTAATCATATGCTTAGATTTCCACACAGCATACATATCATAAATAGAAATCACAACAAGTAAAATACTAACAGAAAATAAAGAAAAGATAGGAACAAATATCGCAGCCAAACCCCCATAAACAAAAAGCTCAGTTAAATTTTGCACATAAACATTATTTTTAAAAATTCTCCAAACAGCAAATATAATTGCCAAAACAATAGCTACCATCGAAGAAATAAAAGCCGAAAAACTAATCCACAAAGAAATAATTAGAGCCATCAAAAACCAAATTTTCCAAACCCAAATTAACTTAAACTTAATTAAAACAAGCATAAAAATAGTACCCATAATAATTGCAACAATCACAGGAATATACGAAGTCTCCTGCTCAATTTGCGGCCTCTCACCAATAGGCAATTCCTTAAATTCCCCACTCTCAAAGTCCATATAATTATACACAACGCCAAGACCAATAAATTGCGTAATTAAAAAAGTAAATAACAAAATAATCGTAATCTTAGCACTATGTTTCATAACAAAACTAAATTCTTTAATTATATAAGCATTACGTTTTCTTGTCGATGTATTCCCCCTGCAGTAGGGAATTTAGATTAAAGAACATCAACAAGCCCCAAAATCATAACAAACGGAGGAAAATAAAAATGTATGCCACAACACAAATGGAATTAAGAGACCCTGAGGTGGTAAGATATAAAGACAACAAAGCACCAAAGCTTCAAGTAATTGATAGTTCCAAGGAACAAGAAAATCAAAGAATAAAACTTGTTATTCAAACATTAAAATATTCACAGGTACCTAAACACTTTCACAACGACACATACCTAAGTCTTGAAACAGAGCAAGGAGCAAAAGATTTTGCAAATCTAGAAACAAGAGATCTATTTAGATTACTAAATGATAACTCACAAGTAGCTAGGGTTTACGCAGGTTGTGTTGACGAACTAGCTAACCATGTTTTAGATAACTTAGAAAATCAAGGAAACGCACGTATAGCCTACGACGCAGCAAATAAACTATCAGCAATCTTAGATCCAAATGCAATCTATAGCAAAGAAAAAACAATGTGTTTAGAAGAAAGCTTAGATACTATTAAAATAGCACTAAGACAACCAACAGATGCAATGCAAGCAATTCAAGACGTAAGAACATTTGCAAAAGTAGCTAAACAATACGCAAGTGCTTACAAAATGGCTCAACTAAGATATTAATTTTTTTTATTTTATTTTTTTATTTATTATCAAAAAACAAAGAAAAATATATATAGAAAAGGCTCTTTTACAATAAAATGCAAACAATCACAATTCCAAAAGAAAAATTTGAATTATTAAAAAGAGAAATAGAAACACTTAGAAACACATCTATTTACAAAAGACTTCTTGAATTTGAAAAAAACATTTCAATTAAAAAATTTACTAGAAAAGACCTAGGATTTTAATAATTTATTTTTTAATTTTTGAATCGTCTCATTTTGTTTCTTTTCACTTTTCTTCATCTCAAATTCAAAAACATAAATTTCATTTTTCTCAATTTCATGTTTAAAATATAATCTTATAGGAGGATGTTTATTTTTTATTTCATAAATATGAATTTTAGAATCAAGTAATTTTCCAAAACTAGGCCCACCAAGTTCTAATTTATCAAACATTTTTGAAAGAATTACTTTAATATTATTTTGTTTAGCTACTTTTTTTAATTGTTTTAAAATGACTTCATCAAAAACAAGCACATACTTTCCATCCATATTAAAAACATACCCAAATAATATTTAAACATATCTAATTTCAAGGACCTGTAGAATTGCTTTATAAACTAAAAAAACAATTATTTTTGTGTGAGTCAGTAGCGCCAATGGAGGCGCATTTTTTCCCCTGGAAAAAATCTAAAGCGCCGTGCCCTACTGACATAAAACACAAAATGATAGTTTTTTGATTGTTTAATTAGCAATTCTACTGAGCCTAATTTCAAATCAACCAAACAAACTCTCATCCATCTTATAATCATCCTTAGAACTCTTCTTATCAGCCTTAATTACATCCTCATAAAAAGGAATAGAAATAGGCAAAGCAAACTTAGTAAAAGTTGAAGTTACAATCGCTTCCCCCTTATTTAAAGACGCAATATTTCTATTATCAGAACTCAAATCTTGAGGTGAAGACTCAATCACAGATTGCCTCTCAGAATTCATCTCAAGCCCTAATATAATTTTTGTATTCATGTTAGCCAAAATATTTTTAGGAATCTCGCTAGGTATTTGCGTAATCGCAATAATACCAATCTTAAACTTTCGACCCTCACGCGCAATCGTCTCAAAAATATTAGACCCCTGCTCCAAAACTTTCTTACCCAAAACTCGAGGCGCCTCCTCTAAAACAACACTAACCACAGGCTTGAGATCTAACTCCCCACGACGCTTATAATACTTATACTTACTAAACATCTCAGATGCAATCATCGATCCTACCATAATCTCAATAGCCCCTGCAAAAAAACTAGTATCCACAATTACAATTTTACCATTCTCTAAATCACTACAAATTTGAGAAATAGTATTTTCCCCAGCATTCAAATCAAAAATCCCAGTGGTTGAAATTTTACCATTCTCATAACTAAGGTTAAGTAAAGTAATAAGTTTTCTTTTAATAACAGCCATAGTATCTTCATGAAACCTAACACCTTCAATCTTTCTCTCCTCAATAATTGCCTCAATCCAATCCTCTTTAAACGTCTTATAATAAACATACAAACTCTGCTTTTGCGGCTCAGACAAAGCAATAGCTCCAGAAAAATATTCAGGTTTCAGCTTCTTCAAATTAACCTTAAGTGTTCTCGACCCAACAGGAGGATTTACCGGAGTATAATAAACAATTTTCTCCTTATTAGGATGATCCTTTAAACCCAAACCCGCTCTTCCATAATACTCATCATGCGGATCCATAACTAAAATCCCAGCATAATCGTGCTTTGCAATATTCCACAACATCGTACTCATCAAATTACTCTTACCCTTCCCAGTGCTAGCAGGAATAAGAACATGATGAGATAACACCTCACGTCCATCAATAGTAATATCAAAATCCATTTTATGAGACCCAGACCTCAAATTTCCAAGAAACAAAGGATTCTTAGGTCTAGTAATAAATTTCAAATCATCCTTAGTAATCGCCCTAACATCAGAAAAAAAATCAGGAAGCTTCTTACAATTCCTACTATCAGAATCAATAGTTAAAATCGGCTTTAAATAACATAAATGATAATTTCTTAAATTCTTATCATAAAAATCATTACTTCCTTCCTCTAAATTCATTCCAGCAACCATTTCCAAATTCTGACTTGAAAGCTGCGACCCATAAACAAGATCATAAACCTGCATAATAAACTTCTCAGAGCCATCCTTGCTCTCAATAACCAATAATTCACCTAACTCAACACTCATTCCAGATTTAACTCTCATTATAATCTTAGAAAAATCACCACTAACAACAATCCCTTTTTTCATAACAATAAAACAAAAAGAACACCTTTTTAAATATACTCAAAGTACAAAATAATCATAAGAATATTTCTTACTTGGAGATATACTAGATAACTTATTCACAAAAATTAAATCCCTTAGTAAGTGATATTAGTATATTATCAAGCCTAAAAACCACAATAGCCTTCAAAAGCTAACAAAAGCTTTATAAAAAGGAGACAATTTAAAGCTAAACATGAAAGCAACAGTAATGCATTTTAGACAAGGACGTCATCACGTAAACCCAAAACAGATGATTATCTTAGTAGCAGAAACACCCGAAGAAGCAGAGAAAACAATCGGAAAAACAGTTACATGGACATCACCTGCAGGAAAAGAAATCAAAGGTAAAATCAGCGCACTACATGGTAGAAAAGGAGCTGTTAGAGCAATCTTTGAAGAAGCGGGACTTCCAGGTCAAGCACTAGGAACACAAATCAAAGTAGAATAAATTTCTTCTAATATTATTTTTTTTAATAATTAATTTTTTAATCTTTTTTAATCCTATTAAAATAAACTGTAACCTTTCCAATTTTCTTAGTCCTAATAAGACTTAATGGACTTGAAATTTTCCCACCAACATATCCATAAATAACAACACCTAAACTTTTTTTATTTAACTCAAATGCTGGTGTTTTCTTTTTTAATTTTTTAATTTCTTTATCATTTAATTTAATTTTAAAACTAAATTCTTCTCCAGTCGATAAAGAATTTTTCATCCTTTTTCCTTTCTCCTTAACAATTTCCAAATATGTTTTACTTATCCAAACTTTATATTTTAACAAACCACCTAAACCACCGTTTCGAACTTTAATCTCACAAGGCAATGTTTTTGCAAAACCATATTTACTTGTCTCACCACCAATACTTGCCCTCTCACCATCAACAAAAACTTCAAAACTAGCCCTTCCCAATTTTCTTTTTTCAATTTCAGGACCTGGTAATGCTAATGGGCCAGGAATTTTTAGTGGTCCAACAGGATTTGGATTTGGAGTTGGATTTGGAGTTGGAGTTGGATTTGGAGTTGGATTTGGAGTTGGATTTGGAGTTGGATTTGGATTTGGAGTGGGAGCGGGAGTGGGAGTTGGATTTGGATTTGGAGTGGGAGTGGGAGTTGGAGTTGGATTATAACCTGGATCAATAACTGGGCCTTGTCCACCTTCCTCACCTTGAGCTTGCATATTAACTTGAACACCAGCTTGCGCTTGAGCATTAGCCTGAGCACTCACATTAATATCATTTACAATTTCATGATTATTATTAACTACAACAGTAATATTCTCACGAGGAATACTCTCTCTAGCTTCCCCAATAACTCTAATTTCGGCTTGAAGCCCTCTAATCTCTAATTTTAAATCATTAATTAGAGTCTGATCAATCTCAATAACATCTCTGATCCTACCTTTCTCCTTCTTTTTCTTTCTCTTCTTTTTCTTTTTCTTAATTTTCTTTTTAATTTTATCAATTTTTACATCTAAAACCTCAAACTTAGCTAAAAACACATTTTGATTTTCATTCAATTGTGCAATCAAAGTATTTATTTCACCAATGTTTATTTTTATATCATTAGACAAATCAACATCACTCTCAGGATTAACTCTATTAATTGCCCTAAGCTCTAACAATAACTCAGTTTTAATTCTCTCCAAATGGGTCATTAAATCACTAATTCTCCTTTCAATCAATTCATTAGTCTGACCTTCAATCTGAGATCTAATATTTTCTAATCTTTCAAGTAACACATTAAGAATATCTTCATCACCTTGAGAATTAATATTAATATTATTTATTTGATTTTCAATATCTTGAAATCTATCACCAGAATTCCTCTCTAAATTACCTAACCTATCTAATATATCTCGAAGTAATCTCTCAACCTCTCCACTCAATTCATCAATTCGAGGTCCACGACCACCTTCTCCACCAGGAGCAGGAGGTTCTTGATTTCCATCATCTTGACCAGGAGCAGGAGGTTCTTGATTTCCATCATCTTGACCAGGGACAGGAGGTTCTTGATTTCCACCATCTTGACCAAGAGGCCCTTGTGGACCTACATCCCCAGGCAAACCATCTCGACCACCATCTCCATCAGCCCCACCAGAACCGTCACTTCCCCTCTCTCTGCGATTTCTATTAGCAAACCAATTAACATGACTATGAGAACTCGATGACGAAATCATCCTAAACAAAAAGAACAATATTATTAATAAAATAATAACAACTATTGCTCCACCACCAATTTGAGTAGTCCCTATATGACTTGACATAAAGAAGAATAAAACTTTTTAGTATATAAAATAATCTCTTTTAGTTTAATTTATTAATTTTAATTAAACAAAAAACAAAATAATTTTCTAAGGCGTAAAAACATTAAGAGAACCAGCATTCCCTTTAATAAACTCATCAATAGATTTAACCATAACTCCACAATACGCAGTTACCTTCTTAGAACTACTCTGAATAGAACTAACCTTCGTATCCCAATCAGGATCGCTCGCATTATCAGGAAATTTATCTCTTACATTATCATTAAAATATTTATATGTAGCTTCAATTTGAGATTGCACAGTATTAAAATAATCTCTAACATCACCAGTAACTTTCTTCTTATGCTTTCTAATAGTTAGTAAAGCATGCTTTAAATTGATTTCAGTTTCTTTAGCATAACTTCTAGCCTTTCTAATTTCATGAGACGATTTTTTTTCAAAAGAATGCACTTCAATCCAATTAGCCTTCTGCTCAATATGAATAATAAAACCCTTAATCGGATTAATCAAATTCTTTCTTCTAGAATGTCCAATTTTATCTTCAACCCACTTCTTAGTATTCGCAGCCCTCTCTTTTTCACTATCTTCCCTTTTTGTCTTTTTAATATCACTATCCTCATCAAAAGTAACAGCCTTATAAAAATAATAAATAAATAAAATCAGAACAATAAACATCGCAGTATCAATAAATTGAACAATCGTTCCAGTTACGTATGAACTTATTTCAACCATCAGAAACTCCCCACATGAAATTTAATTGCAGATATAATCCACAGCAATAACAAAGCCATAACAGCCTTCAAAACATAAGTTCCTCGACTTGGATTAGTATTATCATAAGTTACAAGAAAATAACCAATCCCAAAAATAGGCCCTCCAACTAAAACCAAAGAAACTACAGTTCCCCACACAGTTCCAGTCGCAGCAAGAACACTCGCCGGCATAAACACAACTGAAATAACCGCCATAATAAAAGCAATAGTAAGTTGCTGATTCCTCTCAAAATATGAAAAAGGAGGTTTTCCAGTATCTTTTAAAGCCTTAATTACAGCAAAAAATATTGTAAAAACTAAAATCCCAATTGACAATCTCAAAAAAGCAAACACCGCAACATCAGGTCCAATTCCTAAAAAACCAAGCCCACTAATAAAAAGAATTTGTTCCCAAACATCCTTAAGTGTTCCCATCACATCTGCAAAAACAATTTGCATTGATAATAAAAACGCAACAACAAATGCACCAAGTCTCTTTCTCATAATAAAAGTAAAACAAAATTAGTTTATAAATTTTTGTAAAAAATCTTCACTGATGAAACTTTCTAACTTCAGCAATAATTCCTTGAACTTGCGCCTTAGCTTCTTCTAATTTTTCAAATGCAGACTTTAATTGTGTTTCATCTCTTTTAAGCCATTTAATTAATTTACTTAAATGAGTTTTAGAAAAACTACTAGTATTATTTATAATAAAAGGAAATTCCGCATGTTTAATATTTTTGAAATTTACAAAACTAGAAGTATTGTCTTTTTTAATATTTCTTAAAAATTCAAGCGATTTATTAATTTCATCAGCAACTTCTTTATGTAATTTTAAATTTTTTCTTTCTAATGACTCCAGATTACTAACATCAATCTCACTCTTTTGAGCTTTATTTATGATATCATTTAAACCATAATTACTCCTATAAGTTGCTTTATTCAAAGTTCTAAAATATTTTTTAACTTTATTAATTTCTTCTTCAGCCTTACTTAAATCTATAATCACTTCATTTCTTTCATTTTCCGAATCAATTTTTAATTTTGATCCAATAATTTCCAATCCATTTACTGCCTTTTCAATATATTCAACTGCATCTCTTAACATCTTTTCTTCTGTCTCTTCAGCAATAAATTGATTCATAGCTTTAGTCGCATTAATTCTTTTACCCTTATTATTCCAACCCATCTTAGTCATTAACCAATCCTCTTTAGGGTCAACGAATTTCTTACCATAATCCTTAATTCCATCACTCTTCCCATGAAAAAAGAATCTAAATATCTCAAAAATTAACATTATTGTAACTATAGTAATGCCATAATTGGCAAACCTCAATATTCCCAGTGCTAAATCTTCAAATACCATTTTTTTATTTAAACTACCTTATATAATCCTAACGCATAATCTCTAACTACAAACATAATCCACAATAATATCCCTAAAATAAATACTTTCATGCCTACTTGCCACCTATTATCTGATGGAATTCTATAAAGTGCATAAAATCCCGCCGCAACTGGAACCCCAATCATAATAATCGACACAATAATCGAATAAGTCGACCCTATCGCAAGCAATATCTTCTTTGGCATAAATATAACTGAAATGATTGAAATAATAACAGCAACAACAACCCTAGCATTCCTATTTGCATAATCACCAAGTAACCTAGTTGCTTCAAAAATCAAAGTAAACACTAATATCCCAATCATCAGTCTCATAAAACCAGAAAGTGCATTCTCACTACTAATTTTTAAAAACTTTAACATTCCGATATCTAAAACTGCATCCCAAACATTCTCTAAAGTGTCCATCACATCAATACTACTACTACTTGACGTTGAAGTACTACATGATGTAATTAATAGAAGACTCGATAGCATTACAAACAACAAAAAACCTCTCTTAAACATCATATCAGAATCAATTAAATTATTAGCCTTTATAAAGTTTTTCAAAACACATGCCCATTTAAAGCAAAACCTTTATAAACACGGCATAATCCCAACTCATCTATGACACACATTTTAACAGTAAATCCAAATGAACTTATCACAAAAGCAGCTCAGGAACTAAAAAAGGTAGAACAAGTAAAACCTTTAGAATGGTCCAAGTTTGTAAAAACTGGCCATAGTAAACAAAGATTACCTGACAATCCTGACTGGTGGTACGTAAGATCTGCAGCAATTTTAAGAGCAGTAGCAAAATTAGGTCCAGTAGGAACACAAAAACTAAGAACTAAATTTGGCTCAAAGAAGAACAGAGGCCACAAACCAGAAAAATTCTTCAAAGCATCAGGATCAATCATAAGAAACATCTTAAAACAACTAGAAGCAGCGCAACTAGTAAGACAAACAGAAAAAGGAGTTCACAAAGGGAGAATATTAACACCTAAAGGAACATCACTTTTAGATAAAATTGCAGTTCAAATTGCAAAAAATAGATAAAAATGGCAACAAACAAACATCCATCAAGAAAAAAAAGATTAATCAAACTAAGCAATCAAACTAGATGGGCGCCTTTTTGGACAGTATTCAAAATTTATGGAAAAGGAAGAAGAGTACATCCATCCCGGCACACAGTAGTTAAAAGAAATTGGAGAAAAACCAATACAAAAGCTTAGGTTAACAGAGAAATTAGAATGGCAAAAACAAACACAATAATCGAAAGAGTTTACAATGTACCTTTAAGAAAAGAATTTAGAAAAGTTCCTAGATACAAAAAAACAAAAAAGGCAATGACAGCTCTAAGACAATTTTTAGCTAAGCATATGAAATCTGATAACATCAAAATTAGCAATGATATTAACATGATAGTTTGGAAAGACGGAATCAAAAACCCACCACATCACATCAAAGTAATTGCTAAAAAAGATGATAAAGACATTGTAACAGTTGAATTATTTGGTAAAAAAGAAGAAAAAACAGCTAAAGAAGCACCAAAAAAAGAAGAAAAAGTAGCTAAAGAAACACCAAAACCAACAGTTGAAACAAAAAAAGAATAATTTTTTTCTAATTAATTTTATATAATCTTACAAAAACTTACCTTTTTATGAAAGACCAAGAATTATTTTTAACAAAAGAAGAAAAATTAATAGTAAAAGAAACCCAAGAAGAATTTGAAAACAACAAAACAACAAGTTTAGAAGATCTTGAAAAAGAATTAAATCTAAAATGAAAAAACAACTATTCATCAAAAAAGAAGAAACACCCCAATTTGGAATAGATCCAAACAAAAGACCAATTAAAGAACTTCTAAAATACGCAATAGTAAACATTGACAAACCAAAAGGCCCATCATCACATCAAACCTCAGATTTCGTAAAAAAAATCCTAAAAGTAAGCAAAGCAGGCCACTCAGGAACTCTAGACCCACAAGTAACGGGAGTTCAACCAATAGCCATAGGGAATGCAACGCGTATAACTCACTTTTTTCTAACAGCCCCAAAGGAATATGTCTGCATAATGCACCTTCACAAAAAAGTGCCTAAAATAAAAATAGAAGAGACAATAAACCAATTTATAGGTAAAATAAGACAACTCCCACCTATAAAAAGCGCAATAAAACGAGTAGAGCGAACAAGAGAGATCTACGAATTCGAAATCTTAGAAATAGAAGACCAAGACGTCCTATTTAGAGTAAAATGCCAAGCAGGTACATACATCAGAAAATTGTGCCATGACATAGGTCAAAAACTAGAAGTTGGAGCGCACATGGCCCAACTAAGAAGAACTCAAGCAGGACCCATGAAAGAAAAAGACAACCTAGTAACTCTAAATCAACTAAACGATGCCTATCACTTCTACATTGAAGGCAATAACGAAAAATATCTAAGACACTGCCTGCAACCAATAGAAAACGCTCTAAAACACATGCCAAAATGCTATATCTTCGACACCACTATTAAAAGCCTAACTCATGGAAGAGACCTAGCAATCCCAGGTATCTCTAAATTAGAAAACTTCAAAAAAGACCAATATGTAGCAATTTTAACCCTAAAAGGCGAATTAGTAGCAATCGGAACATCACTAATGTCAGC
>Ga0233439_10002628_pt1 | contig 19916 bp, 19 predicted proteins | sample SI_123_September_6_FD_182713 | JGI IMG/M metagenome (GOLD analysis project Ga0233439, IMG submission 182713) | Seawater microbial communities from Saanich Inlet, British Columbia, Canada - SI_123_September2016_100_MG | ecosystem: Environmental > Aquatic > Marine > Inlet | place: Canada: British... | reverse complement strand
GCGGCTTCATAGTCTGATTCTTTTAGCCGAATCTCCACCTCCTCAGCAGTAGTCGCTTTACCCTGAAGGTTCAGCTTGTTTCCTATATATTCTCGAAGAATTTCTGACAGTACTCTGCCAAACTCTTTAGCATCGGAATGCTCAAAGGATGACATCTGTTTTAAACGCTGGGTTGCATTTTTATATGCATTTCGATGGCGATAATACGCCACGTCATGCTTCATCCGTTTTTGCTGTTTGATTAATATCGCCGCAAGCATAAAGAGAATCAATGGGGAACCGAACCCGGTGCCCAGGAAGGTTAAAGAATGGGTGTCGCTTTCGCTATTTTGAAATTTTTCCAGCTTGGTAAAAATAGGCAAAATATCTCTGCCAAGAGTTTCAATTTCTGGTTTGGGTACTGGGACATTCTGCTTTCCGGATTGAACCAGATTGAGTTCCTCTTTTGTGGAAGAAGGTCTTATTGTTAATGGAATGGGTTGGGTCTCCGCAACACGATACTGAGACATTGCCGAATCAAAATAGGGAAGAGAAAATTTAGGCAGGATTCTATTTCCAGCTTCCAAAGGTACAAGAGCAAATTTAAAAACTTTTTTACCAAATATTTGGTTGTTTTGTACGGTTTGATGGAACTCTGGTTTATCCGGATAGGTTTTGAATTTTCCATTTAAGGAAGGTTCCTTCAATGTAATATCCCGAATATTTCCTTTGCCTGAAATAGTTACGGTCAATGTGGTGGTATCTCCAACCTCCAGATTACTTTTTCCTGGTTCGGCGGAAATCTCAAATTGGCCGATTAAGTTATCGAATCCTTTAGGGGCTCCATCCGGCAAAGTCAGGATTTCAATCGAAAGGGATTCGGAGCGCAGAACCTTGTGTTCTGCTTGAGTGCGTCGACCAAAAAAAGGATCATTAAAAAATTGTCCGAAGGGATCTCGCCTTGAGCGACTTTGGGTCGGATATAAAAGATCCAGATCAATTACTGAGGAAGCAATTTCATGCAGACCAGTTTTTAACGGGAATAGTGCTGTTGATAATTCCTGCACATGATACTGCATACCATTAATAACTTTAGTATATGATTTAGGTTCTCCAAGCTCTTCTTTGCTAAACCAGGCCTTATCGAACGGTAACTTTAAATTCAGATTTTTAGCATCCACGCGATGAAACAATCGGAAAGTGTATACCAATTGTTCTCCAATATAGGCCTTCTTGTTCGATAGGGAGGCTTCAACAAATGCGTTCTTAAGACCTGTTGCTCCCTGAGTCGAGGGCTTTTCCACCTTGATGCTAATGGGTTGGGTAGAATAGGTTTTTCCATTTACTCGCACCCGTACGGGACCTATTACAAAGGTTCCCGTATTCATGGGAGTTAATCTGAAATTGTGGGTGATTGAAACACTACGCTGAGTATTGATGTATTGAGTGGATGAAGATGTGCCAGCAGAAATAACTCTGAAATCAGGCATAGATGGCAGTTCCGGTGGAGGAGTGTTCTGGGTGCCTTTTATAATAATGGAAAGATGCAGGACATCTTCCAAAGATAAATGATTTTTATCTACCGTTGCCGCAACGGAAACATTCTCTCCATAGCTCTGGGGAACGGTCAATAGGTTTAGTGTGGCAACAAGGAATAATAATGATATGTGTTTGAAATGGACCCGATTCATTTTTACCAGTCGTTCCCTTGATAGGTAGATTTTGTTTTTCCGGCCTGCATACGGCTGATGCTTTTTAAATCTTCGGTGAGTCCTTTCAGCATCCGCTCCGCTTCTTCCGGGGAAACTTCCATTGCGGATTTTTCATTCTCTTCAGACTCTTCAGAGTTTCCTGAATCACCTTCCTTGGATTCAGCATTTTCTGGAGGAGGGGGTGAATTTTCTTCATGGGGCTTGCCATCTTTGTTTTGTTCCGGATCCTCTCCTTGTTCATTTTCTGAAGAAGAGTTTTCATTTTTATTCTTATCCTTATCGGAGTCTTGTTTTTGTTCTTCCTTCTTTTTTAATTGTTCGCGAACATACTCCAGATTATATTTAGCATCCATATCCCCTGCATCAAGGGTCAAGGCCTTTTTATATGCCGACTCGGCCTCTTTCAGCTTCCCCAGTTTTACTAACGTATTGCCGGCATTATAAATGGAGTTTTTTCTGATATCAGGATCTTTTTCGTTCAAAGAAGAATGAGTGTAAGTTTCTAACGCTTCCTGAAATTTTTTTTCCTTATAAAGAGAATTGCCCAAGTTGTAGCCTAAGCGGGTGTCCTCCGGACGATCGGTTTGTGCTGAGGTGAAGTTTTCCCCTGCTTCTTTATATTGCCCCTCATGATATTGAGTGATGCCTTTTTGTATTTTAGAATCCACCGATTCTGCATAACTGGTCAAAGGCAGAGAAACAATAAAGAATAGGGAGATTAGGAATTTGGTTTGAAGATTACAAACCATAACTTTATAAATTAACGAAGAAGTGCCTCCGGCCTCAGTGGACCGGAAGCACCCGGACTTGGAATGAATCCATTTCAACTTTTATTACCTCCTGTCTCCCATCAGTCTTAATAGCATTAGAAACAGGTTGATGAAATCCAGATAAAGAGTCAAAGCTCCACGGATGGCTTCTTTGGTGTCTTCATCGGTGCCTTCATTGCCAAGAATATTCATCTCCTTAATTTTCTGCGTATCATAAGCGGTCAGTCCAACGAAGATGAGTACCCCTGCATAAGTAATGATCGTGTGCATCATGGAGCTTTGCATGAATATATTTACTACGGAAGCAATGATGATTCCGATCAAGCCCATAAACAGAAAACTACCCCAAGAGGTCAGGTCTTTTTTGGTGGTATAGCCGTAAAGGCTCATGGCTCCAAAAGTACCGGCAGTAACAAGAAACGTTGAGGTAATGGATGAGGCGGTATAGGTCATAAATATGGCAGAAAAAGTGACTCCGGTCAGGCCGGCATAAAGCATAAAGACACCGGTTGCCTGGCTCGCGCTCATTTGCATTACTCTTGATGCCAGCCAGAAAACCAGTCCTATCTGGGCAACGATGAGAACGATTGGCATTATGGGATTTCCAAAAATGATATTCATCATCGTTGGACTACTCGAAATATAAAAGGCCATGAAACCGGTTATTGCCAGTCCGGCCGTCATCCAGTTATAAACACGTACCATGAACCGCTGTTGCTCTGCGGCATGGGCATCTATGCTCATGGTTCTAGGTGAACTTTGCATTATTTTGTTCCTTTCGTAACGTTTAATTCAAATAGTGCTACTGTACAGTCCAACTCATTACTTATATAAAATTGCAATTACAGGTTGTCAAGACCGGGCTATCCTCGGCTGGAAATTTGCGTGGAAATTTTTTAGGTCGCCAAAGCTAAATATTTGCAAAATAAAGCTATTTGCTCCTGCGGCGCAGGCAAACTAATGAAATGCATTAAATTTCCCAGCCTCGCACTTGGTAATATTTTACCAAAGTTAAGGCGGGGAATGCAGACTAAATTTATGAGTCAGGCAAGGGTTTCCTTTCAGTTATGCAGGTATCCAATATCAGAAAAATTAATCCGGCAAAAATAAACCATTGGAAACGTTCCTGCCAGATTTTGCGCCGTTCTGACTTCAATTCTTTCTTCTGGATATATTTTTTTATTTGGTCTTTATAAATGGTTTTTAGGTCGATATCGCCGGTTACGGAGCGAACATAACTACCGCCTGTTTCCAAGGCTATTTTTTGTAATGTGATTTCATCCAGCTTGGAGAGGATAACTTCTCCCTGTTGATTTTTCCTGAATCCACCTTTGTCAGCAGGATTGGGTAAAGGGGCTCCAATTTCTCCGCCGATACCAATTGTATAAATTTTTACGCCCTGTTCCTGCGCTGATTTTGCCGCTGACAAGGCTTTTCCCGTTTGGTCTTCACCATCTGTTATTAAAATAAGAGCTTTGGATTTCTTGTCTTGAGTGCGAAAGGCTTTAACGGAGGTTTTGATTGCATTGCCAATGGCTGTTCCCTGCACCGGGATTAATTGAGTGTCAATGGCAGAAAGGAATATCCGGGCCGCCGCATAATCGAGAGTCAGAGGACATTGAACAAATGCGGTCCCAGCAAAAGCGACCAATCCAATTCGATCCCCTTCCAGCATATCAAGAAGGTCGGAGATTTTTCGCTTGGCCCTCTCAAGGCGGTTGGGTTTAATATCTTCTGCCAGCATACTGTTGGATACATCCAAAGCAATAATGACATCGACTCCTTGTTGATGCATATCCGCCCAGTGATAACCCCAGCGTGGACGAGTCAGGGCAAAAACAAGAAAAATAATTGCCAGAACAATGAAGATAGCTTTTTTGCGTTGCGCTTTTTCAACTCCCGGATGGACCAATCTGGAAAGCAAAGGATTGCCACAAAAGTTTGCTGTGAGTTGCTTTTTCTTCTTCAAGCCCCACACCATAAAAAACAGGAATGGGACCATCAACCACAAAAAATGAAGGTAGCTTGGATCACCAAATTTCATGGCTTAAGGAATCCTCCTCAAAAAAGTGTTGGAGAGACCCGCTTCCAGTAAAAGAAGCAACAACCCTGGCACCAGGAAATAATAAAAGAGTTCCTTGTATTCTGAGTGGTCAATTACCTTTACTTCCGATTTTTCCATTTTATCTATTTGGTTATATATTTTTTTGAGGGATTCTAAGTCAGTAGCGCGAAAATATTGGCCGCCGGTTATTTGGGAAATTTCCTTGAGTGTGGTTTCATCAATATCCACTTCCTGATAAACATAGCGTTGGCCAAAAACAGAGTTGACCAGAAAAGGGGCTTTGCCTTTGGTGCCTATTCCAATGGTGTAGATTTTTATGCCGAATGTTTTTGCCGCCTGGGCAACCTGAATGGGAGGCAAGGCTCCCGCATTGCTTCTTCCATCCGTCAACAGAATCATTACTTTGGATTTTGATTTTAAATCTTTGAGTCGTTTAATCGCGATACCTATTGCTGAGCCTATAGCGGTGGAATCTCCTGCCATGCCAATTTCCAGCTTACTCAAAAATGATTGCAATATGTCCTGGTCAAGGGTCAAAGGACATTGGGTGTAGGCCTGTTCCCCAAATACGACCATGCCGATTCGGTCATTGGGGCGGTTGTCGATGAACTTGGAGACTACTCCTTTAACTGCGGCAAGCCGGGTGATGCGTTTCTCATCTTCAAATAAGTCCAGTGCCCGCATGCTTCCTGACGTGTCTATTGCCAGCATTATGTCGACACCGATAGAAAGAATCTCTGTGCTCTTATGTCCTTCCTGTGGGCGGGCTAAAGCTATTATTAAAAGAGCTATTGCCAGAAATCGAATGATTTTAGGGAGTCCGGCGTAAAGATCCACCCGGGATGGGCGAAGGGCTTTGAGGGTAACGATGGATGAAAAATGTATTGAGGCTTCCTTTTTTCTTTGCAAAGCAAGCAGGGGCAGTCCTAATAAAAATAGTAGAAGCCAGGGATCCTGAAACTGGAAAAAGTTCATGATTATTTAGAAACTTGAGAAGCAGGTTTCGTTGGGCAAGCCTCTCTAATAAAGTTGATGATGGATTTGATTTCATCCTGTCCTCCTGCCACTTCAGCCTTTGCAAATTTGATACGATCTGTTTGAGTCAGGATGCTCCGGGCCTGAAGTTTCAGGTTTTCATTGAGTCCTGAAAAATGTTTGAAGTGGGCTGTGATTTCTTCCGTGGTCCATTCGCGCGCCGGAAATTGAAAACGGTTTTCCAGGTAGCGGCGAAAGATTTCTGACAACTCAAAGAAATGATCTTGTGTGCGCCCAATTTGAATCCACCCTTTAACCCTGAGCGCCTCAAGCTCTTTATATGCCAACTGCTCTGGAGTTAAGGCGGGAATTGATGGGGAATTTGCAAGTTTGGTGGGCCGGGACTTCCATTTATGCCAAATGAAATATAGTAAAGCTATAAGAGCTAGAACTCCAAGAGCTATCCAAAAATAATGAGTCCAGGGAGGGGAAATTTCTTCCAAGGGTTTGATGTCATGAATTCCCTCTGCGTTTCCCTGGATTTTTACAAGGGACTGAACTTCAAGCGATGCTTCAGGTGCCATGATGGTACCCTGAATGATTTTTTGATTTTGATCTTGAGCATCAAAAGTAACAGATATGGAAGGAAACGTTATGATGCCAATATCGTCAACGCGAAATTTATACCAATACTCTTGCACAGTTTGTCCGTTTAATTCTTTGGACGGACTTTTCCCCTTGTCAACAAACTCCAGTCCTTTTGGGGGGATAACTTCGGGAGCTACAGGTTGGATATCGGGATCATGCTGAACCGAGATTATATAGGTGGCGATATCACCAAGTGTGAAAGTGTTGGGAGTGATGCGGGTGGTGACAGAAACTGGATTAGAAGCTTCTCCAGGGTTGCTGAATGGAATTGCTAACAATATCAGGGTGAAAAGGAAAACTGGATACTTGGTCAGACTTATTACTTTTTTCATTGGCCAGAATGACTACTCCGTACTTTTGCAAGGCATGTGTCAATTAGCGGACTGAGCAATAGGTCTGATTCTGAAGTTTCAGCTCGAAACAGCCAAACCAGGGCTTCCTGACAATTATTGAGGTCTGCATATAAACGTCCGACAGTATGAGCGGCTTTTGCTCTTTGTGCACTGCCCACTTTCTGCATCTCCCATACATGGATAAATTGATCGATAGCTTGTTCTTTCAAGCCAGAATTCATGAGGCGAGTTCCCACAGCTTGATATTCATCGCTTAAAGGTTGGTTTAGCTCAAAGGCTTGAACAGCCGACTCGTTTTTTTTGGGGAGGGTTGGTTTGCTTGCAAGTTTGGTGAACAAGGCCACAAAAGCAAAAAGGGTTAACACTGTAAGGATAATTACAAAGGTTTTCAGCCTATTGCTGACTCCTTCAACTGGAATAATTTTAGGTGTTTGATTCATTTTAATGTTTCTTTTCCCGTATTTTGAAATAGCGGATGATTGGATCGGTTAATGATCGATCTGTTTGAATTTCGATGGTATCAATTCCTATGGACTGGAAATAAGTTTTTCGTCTTTCCCTTTTCTCCTGAAATTGTCTGGAATACTTTCGAGTCATTTCGCCGTCACTGGTATCTACCAATATGGTTTCTCCCGACTCGGCATCCTCAAGATGAATCAGTCCCACATCAGGAAGAATTTCCTCCCTGGGATCACTGATTGATATGGCAACCAGATCGTGTTTTTGTTTTGCCAATTTCAATTTTTCTTCGTAATGATCATCCTGAAAGTCGGAAATTAAGAAGGCGGTAGCTTTTCTTTTCTGGATATTCAAAAGGTACTCTAGAGGGAGAGAAAGATCGGTACCTTTGCCCTCGGGTTTGAAGTCCAGAATGGTTCGGATGATATTCCAGATATGAGCTTTTCCTTTTTTGGGCGGTATGGTGTGTTCAATTTTGTCCGAGAAAACGATTAGCCCGATCTTGTCGTTGTTTTTAATGGCGGCGAAAGCGAGAATTGAAGCAATCTCGGCGGAAACTTCATTTTTAAGTTTTCCCGCAGAACCGAATTCGCCAGAAGAACTCACATCAACCAGAAGCATGAGGGTTAACTCGCGCTCTTCCTTGAACTCTTTAATAAAGGGTTGGTTCATTCTGGCGGTGACATTCCAATCGATCAAACGGACATCGTCTCCCGGTTGATATTCTCGTACCTCACTGAACTCCATTCCTCGGCCTTTGAATGCAGACACATATTCACCGGCCATGATGTCATTAACCAAATAGTTGGTTTTTATTTGAATGGCTTTGATACGTTGTAACAGTTCAGGGGACAGGTTTTTATCCTGTTTTGTCACTGGAACGGGTTCCTGAAACCAATCTCGAAATGTATGAGTCAGGGTTTTAAGCATTTTTTAAGGAACTTCCAGGGTGTCAAATATTTTTCTGATAACATCATCTGGAGTCACATTCTCAGCTTCCGCTTGATATGAAAGGATTATTCGGTGCCTCAACACATCCAACCCGATCGTTTTAATATCATGAGGAACGACATACCCACGGCGCTGTAAAAAAGCGTAAGCCTTGGCGCAACGGTTCAAAAAGATTGATGCCCGTGGAGAGGCACCAAATTGAATCATTTCTTTTAGGGAAGACATCTGATGGCCTGCCAGGTCGCGGGTTGCCGCAACCAGATTGATAATATAATCCTGCAGGTTTTCATCAATATATATTTCATCGAACACTTTACGTGCTTGCAGAATTTCTTCGGGGGATACCACCTGCTTGACTTTATAAGCATTGTTGGAGGTGGACATCCTTTGCATGATAATTTTTTCTTCCTCCTTCGTCGGATAATCGATATGAAGTTTTAGCATGAACCGGTCCACCTGAGCTTCTGGCAGGGGATAGGTGCCTTCCTGCTCAATAGGGTTTTGGGTGGCAATGACCATAAACGGTTCTTCAAGCTTGAAAGTGTTGCCGGCAATTGTGATCTGCCTTTCCTGCATGGCTTCGAGCAGGGCACTTTGAACCTTGGCCGGAGCACGGTTGATTTCATCTGCAAGAATGATGTTGGAGAAAAGAGGGCCTTTTTTTATATCGAATTCCCCGGTCTTTGGTTGATAGATCTGGGTTCCCAGTAGGTCAGCCGGCAATAAGTCGGGGGTGAACTGAATGCGCTTGAAATCGGCTTTTACCGTTTCGGCCAGGGTTTTAACCGAAGTGGTCTTTGCAAGTCCCGGCACTCCTTCCAGAAGAATATGTTCTCCAGTTAGGAGTCCTAATATCAATCGCTCGATCAGATATTTTTGCCCTACCATAACTTGTTCCAGCTCATGTAATAATGGGGGAATAAATCCGCTGGCCTGGTTGATCCGTTCTGTTATTTCATCAATCTTTTGTGGCATTAGAAAAACCTTTGGGTGAAGTTGATTTGATTTATCGGGGAACTGCGAAGGAAATTTTCTCAATGAACTTTGAAAATATAATTTAATTTGGTGAATAATGAAATTAAAAATTTTTAATTATTGGTTTTTTGAGTTTTTAGAACTCAAAATTATTTGAGACCATTTGAGGAATAGTGTTATTTTGGGCTAATGATGAGTAAAATTGGATTTTAAGCTTTACAAGAGCAGATACTGTCTTAAAATAGCGGATTACCCATGTTTTGTGAAAATAGTGATTTTTTCTGGAGCTTGCACCAATGGCTGAAAAAGAAGTTAAAGATATTGACAGCCTCATTGACCAGGGACTGAATACGGATAATAGTGAACTGGATTTGAGGGAAAAGGAACTGGATGATGAGGACTTGATCAAGGTTCTTGAATCCGACAAGGTTAAAGGTGTCACTGCCCTGTTTCTGGAGTTTAACGATATTGGGGATGAGGGTCTCAAGGCTTTGGCGGCCAGTGATAAAATGAAGTTTCTAACTGCCTTGAATTTGTTTAAAAATAAGGTCACCGATGAAGGCCTTAAGGCTTTAGCGGAAGCTAAAACCATGCTTAACCTTTCTGAGTTGATATTGAGTGATAATGAAATTACTGCCGATGGTGCCAAAGCGGTGGCGACATCAAATATTCTGGGAAACCTTGTTTCTCTTTGGTTGGGCGACAAAATAGGAGATGAAGGCGTAAAGGCCCTGGCTACCTCTGAAACGCTGACCCGGATTACACAACTTTCTTTATACAGAAATAATATTGGTAATGAAGGCGCGATCGCAATTGCCGAATCCAAAAACCTGAGCAAACTGTCAGAATTGAATTTGAATTGGAATTTCATTGAAGGGGAAGGGGTGGAGGCACTCGCCGCATCGGAAACTTTGAGCAATTTGACTCAACTGACCCTGACATTTAATCCTATAGGACTTCGAGGTGCTGAAGCCATTGCAGGTTCTGAGAACTTTAGAAATCTTACCTTGATCGATTTGTATGAGGCGGAATTGGGTAGTATGGGTGCCAGAGTTTTGGCCGAATCGACTAACCTTCCTAACCTTGAAACATTGGTCTTGATCCACAACGATGTGAGCGATGGGGTACAGGCCTTATTCAAGGATAATAAAAATTTCCCCAAGTTGAAGGATGTTTATTTTTATAAGGCCAAGGCCGAAGCTTGATTTGGTAATGGCGGCGAATTAGGGGTTCCCGGTTGTGTGACCGGGAGCCCTTTCTTTTTTGTAGGGTTTTTATTTCTTCCTGAAAGGGAAAGAGTAATAATAGTGAATTACTTCTTTGTAGGCTCAAAATTATGTTTACAGGTGAAAAACCGGATCTGCTCGATATCATGCCTTTCCGGGAAGACAGTATATATGTAGTGGGAAAGGATGGCATTCCTCAGCATTGGGATGGGCAGGAGTGGTTGCCGGTTCGCACGGATAATACCAACCCACTGATGGGTATTTGGGGAGCGAATGAACAAAAAATTTATGCTGTGGGTATTGGGGGTGTCGTTCTTTTCTATAATGGTAAGGATTGGAAGCAGGTTGACACGGGCAGTTATGACTCGCTCAACTCCGCATATGGCATGGATGAAAATAATGTGTTCCTTTATGGGGTGGGCGGACGCATGCTTTACTGGAATGGGGAAAAATGGGACTACCGGGAACCCAATACCATTCATGACTTGTTTGGCATGTGGGGGGAAGACATTGAACATATCCACACGGTGGGTGGAGAGGGGATTTATCGATTTTATGATGGCAAAGAATTCCAGCGTCGCGAGGACTTGACCGATGAACAAATCTCCCTGTTCGGGGTCTGGGGTACCAGTAATGACAACGTCTACATATGTGGATCTCACGGAACCATTTTGCGAAGTGATGGAACAGACTGGAAACCAATGGAATCAGGAACCGAAGAATATCTCTTGAGCATTTGGGGAACCTCCGAAGACAATATCTATGTGGTGGGGGATAACGCTATTATGCTTCACTATAATGGAAACAAATGGTCAACCCTTGAACCTATCAAGGATGAATACTTTACCAAGGTTAAAGGACTCGGACCCGATCAGGTATACGTAGCGGGAGAGAATGGAACAGTGGTTAAATTTGATGGCAAGGAATGGAGCGATATGTCCATATGATTGACCATTTAGAAAACAGCAATAATCTTGAGGAACCCTTATGTCATCACTAACTTCCAGCCATCTTTTATCCATTTTTGGCTTCAACGAAAACGATATTTTTGTTGGCGGTGCCGAGGGAACCCTCCTGCATTATGACGGCAGTCAATGGTCGCCCATGGAAACCGGCGGACGTTGGACCTTCAAGGATATTTGGGGCAGTGCACCGGATAACGTATATGCAGTGGTGACTGATGGCAGAATTCTTCATTACGACGGCAAAAAATGGTCAGAGGAAGAAACCGAAAAACTTCCGCCCATGACGGGGATTTTTGGATTGGGTCCCGATGAAATTTATGCCTGTTCCAGATTGGGTAAAATTCTTCGCTACGATGGCAGTTCCTGGAAGTATACTCAGACGGGAACGGATACGGATGTAACCCGACTTTGGGGCAGTAAAGAAGGTGGCATGATTGCCGTGGGTTACGATGGCCTTGTTCTCAAGCAGGATGGAGAACGTTGGGTTCGTATGACATTTAACTCCAATGCCGAGTTTTATGGAATATGCGGATTTGGTCCTGATCAGATATATATAGTTGGGTCCGAGGGGGCCATTTTCAAATTCAATGGGGTCGAGTTGACTGAAATGCCTTCTCAGACCATGGAATTTTTTCTTGATGTCTGGGGGCCTTCCTCAGAAATGGTGTTCGCGATTGGCGATGAAGGAATGATTCTTTATCTGGATGGCGATCAATGGACCCGGATAGAATCCAACACGAAAGAATATCTCACCGGCATCTGGGGAACTAGCGATGAAAATATTTATATCGTTGGAGACAACGGATTGATCCTGCACTGGAACGGCGAAGATTGGAAAGCCGTAGAAGCCTGATAGCTCAGCACTTAACCTAGAATCCATACCTCTAAACTGCTTGACACCGGCTTTGGCGTGATGTTAAGGTCTTGTTTCTAAGTGATTGATATTAAATATATTTCCCACCAGGTGTGGCCCCCGATGGAAAAGAATTTATTGGGCCGTGAAGCCTGTTGAGCGCGAGGTAAATGCATTGCATTTGCCTGCGGAGGATCCGGTCGCAAGAGCACAGGTCTCCTGTGCTTTTTTATTATTAGTGCATTATTTTAAAGCGAAAATACAAATCCCCCCAACCCCCTTCGTAGAAGGGGGAGATTTGATGGACCCCACTTTCTTAAAGAGGGGCTGGGGTGATTTACAACTTAATGTGTTAGCTAATCACAGTTATGTTCAAACCCTCACTAGAAGAATTTAAAGAAAAAGCCAAGTTGGGAAACCTGATTCCTGTTTATAAGGAAGTTCTGGCCGATCTCGATACGCCCGTATCCGCTTATATGAAAATCAGTGGAGGGGAATATTCTTTTTTGTTGGAGAGTATCGAAGGGGGAGAAAAGTGGGCGCGTTATTGCATTCTGGGTTGTGACCCTACGATCATTGTCAGCACCAAGGGCAGGACTTTGACCGTAATCAAAAATGGAAAGCGAGAAGAAAGCGAAATTCAGTCGGGCAGTCCACTTTCAGCGGTCAAGGAAATCTTGTCCCGCTACCAGCCGGTGCCTTCTGAAGGATTGCCCCGGTTTTCAGGCGGAGCGGTAGGGTTTGTCAGTTACGATATGGTTCGCTTTTTTGAGGAACTTCCCGAACAAACGATTGATGATCTCGATGTCCCGGACTCACAGTTCGTGATCACCGATACTTTACTGGTGTTCGATAATGTTTCGCAGACTATTAAAATTGTATCGAATGCCTTTGTAGAGCAGGGTGATCTATCTGCGGTGTATGAAAAAACCATTCAGAAAATATCTGCACTGGAAGATAAGTTAAAAATTCCTCTTCCCAGAAGTTCAGTGCCTGATGAATCCGCAGACTCTGAATTGAGTTTTGAATCCAATATTGAGGAAGATAAATTTAAGCAGGCGGTGACTCGAATCAAAGAGTACATTTTAGAAGGGGATGCCATACAGGTGGTGCTTTCTCAACGCTTGAAATTTTCTATTAGCGGGGACTCGTTTGATATTTACAGAGCTCTGCGAACCATCAACCCTTCTCCCTATATGTATTATCTGAAGTTCGGTGAACTTCAGGTTGTGGGTTCTTCCCCTGAAGTTCTGGTCCGGCTGGAAGAGGATAAGGTTGAGGTTCGACCCATAGCGGGAACCCGAAAACGGGGAAAAAATGAGGAAGAAGACAGGGAGTTGGAGCAGGATTTGTTAAAGGATGAAAAAGAACTGGCAGAGCATATCATGCTGGTGGATCTGGGAAGAAATGATCTGGGTCGCGTGGCAGAGATTAGCACCGTAGAAGTTAACGAACGGTTTATTATTGAGCGCTATTCCCATGTGATGCATATTGTCTCCAATGTCCGGGGAATCTTGAAAAAGGGTTTGGATTGCTTTGATGTTCTGGAGGCGGCTTTTCCCGCTGGGACTCTTTCTGGTGCTCCGAAAATACGAGCCATGGAAATCATTGATGAACTGGAACCGACCCGGCGCGGACTTTATGGCGGGGCAGTGGGTTATATCAGTTTTAGCGGCAATATGGATACGGCAATTGCTATCAGGACTTTGTTGATTAAAGAGAATACGGCTTACCTTGGAGTCGGGGCGGGTATTGTCGCTGACTCGATCCCTGAAAATGAATTCGAAGAGACAATGAACAAGGGGCGGGCTTTGCTGAAAGCGATTGAAGTGGCCGAAAAGGGGTTAGTCGTATGATTCTGATGATCGACAATTACGATTCGTTTACCTATAACCTGGTGCAATATATGGGTGAATTGGGTGCCGAAATTCGCGTCGATCGAAACGATCAGATAAGCGTGAAGGAAATTGAAAAGTTGAACCCGGAAAAAATCGTTATTTCTCCTGGCCCCTGTACTCCGGCAAAAGCAGGGATATCTGTGGAAGTGATTAAACATTTTGCCGGAAAGATTCCGATTTTAGGCGTTTGTCTGGGGCACCAGTCTGTGGGCGTAGCGTTTGGCGGAGAAATTATCAAAGCGGGTCGTCTGATGCATGGCAAAACTTCCATGATTCGGCACGATGGTAAAACGCTTTTTAAAAATCTTCCTGATCCGTTTGAGGCGACTCGCTACCACTCACTGGTATTGAACCGAAAAAATCTTCCTGACTGTTTTGAAATTTCTGCAGAGAGCGATGATAACGAAATCATGGGAATCCGCCATAAGGAACTTGCGATAGAAGGCGTTCAATTTCATCCTGAATCCATATTGACCAAATGTGGAAAGGAGCTGTTGGGGAATTTTATTAAAGGAAACCACGCATGACATTTAAAGCTTCCCTTCATTCCCTCATGGATGGAAATAATTTATCCGAGGATGAAATGCTTTCTGCCATGACTCAGGTTATGGAAGGAGAGGTTCCCGATTCTCAATTGGCCGCTTTCTTAACAGCATTACATATTAAAGGTGAAACCGTTCCCGAAATTGTTGGGGCGGCCAGGGTAATGCGGGCAAAAGCAGAAAAACTCAATATCACCTCTATGCATTTGGTGGATACTTGCGGGACAGGTGGCGATGGCGCTGATACCTTTAATATATCCACTGCCAGTGCATTGGTTTCGGCAGGTGCCGGGGTCAATGTGGCCAAGCATGGTAACCGTGCCGTATCCAGCCGCTCCGGGAGTGCGGATGTTTTAAAATGCCTGGGGGTGAATCTGGATGCCAGCCACTCTCTTGTAAAACGTTGCATCGAGGAGGCAGGCATAGGATTTTTGTTTGCTCCTTTGATGCATAAAGCTATGAAGCATGCGGCAGGGGTTCGGAAAGAACTGGGTTTTCGGACTATTTTTAATTTGCTGGGACCCTTGACCAATCCTGCTAATGCCCAGGCTCAGGTGCTGGGAGTTTTTGATGTCAAATGGGTTCAACCTTTGGCAGAAGTTCTTGGAGATTTAGACTGTCTTCATGCTCTAGTTGTTCATGGCTCCGATGGTTTGGACGAAATTACCCTGACCGGTGAAAGCCAGGTGGCGGAATTAAAAAATGGGAAAGTCACATGTTATAACCTCGACCCTGAAAAATTTGGTTTTAATTTTTGTGACTCCAATGACCTTAAGGGAGGAACGCCGGAGGAGAATGCCACAATAATCCAGAAAATACTGGAGGGTGAAAAAGGGCCGAGGAGAGATATTGTCCTTTTAAATTCTGCGGCGGCAATTTATGTGGCAGGACAAGCGGAATCTCTCGAAAGGGGAATCCAGTTGGCCATGGATTCAATCGAATCGGGAAAAGCACGAGATAAGTTGGAGGCTTTATGCTACATCACACACAATTAAAATGACCAATATACTTGATAATATTTTTGCAGATAAACAAAAGGAACTGGCAGAAACCAAGCGGAACCTGCCTTTGCCTGAACTCAAACTTCGAATGGGGGATCAAGCTCCTGTCCGGGATGTTTTCAAGGCCTTGCATGAAGGGAAGCATTCAAAAGTTATCGCAGAAATTAAACGGCGTACTCCTTTTAAGGGAGAACTTCGGGAAAATTTCAATGCCAGCGAAATCGCAGGCGATTACGTTAAACATGGGGCCGTCACCCTTTCAATCCTGACGGAAAGCAATTATTTTGGAAGCAATATAGGAGTACTCAAGGAGGTAAGGCCCATCGCCCCAATCCCATTGCTCCGTAAAGATTTTATCAGTGATGAATATCAGGTTTATGAGTCGAGGGCGCATGGGGCAGACCTGTTCCTGTTAATCGCTACCTGGCTGGACCAGAATCAGTTGACCGATCTACTTTTGTTGGGGAAGGAGTTGGGCCTGCCAGCGTTAGTGGAAACCCATAATGAATGGGATATGGAAAAAGCCTTTAAGGCCAAGGCCAGTTTAATTGGTATCAATAACCGCGATCTGACGAATGGCAAAACAGATTTGAATATCGCCAGACGGCTGATCCCGATGGCTTTGCAGGAACCCGGCAATACCCTGGTTTGCGAAAGTGGAATTCACGGTAGAGAAGAGATAGAAGAATTTGAAAAAATTGGGGCGCATGCATTTTTAATTGGTGAGAGTTTGATGACCTCGAATAATATCCCTGAAAAATTAAAAATACTCATTGGTAATGGCGATTCTGAATTCACCAGTCAAAGTTAAAGTCTGCGGCATGACACAGTTGAAAGATGCGCTATTAGCTGTCGAGCATGGGGCGGATGCGGTGGGTTTTATTTTTTACAAAAAAAGCCCGCGCTCGGTTAACATGAAAGAGGTTCGGGAAATAATTTCAAAACTGCCGCCATTTGTTGATACGGTTGGTGTTTTCGTGGATGAAAATGTTGACCGGGTGAACAAGGTTGCCGAATATTGCGGTCTTGATCTGGTGCAGTTGCATGGTGAAGAATCCCCATCATATTGTCGAAAAATTAAACGTCGTGTGATCAAGGCGTTTAGAGTTAAAGATATCCAATCCATTCAGCAGTTGGAGAAATATTCTGTTAGTGGGTTTCTTCTGGACACGTATACCGAGAATCTGCATGGTGGCACAGGAAAAGTTTTCGACTGGAACCTGGCTCATCCTGCAAAAAAAATGGGACCGGTTATCCTGGCAGGCGGGCTTACTCCTCGCAATATTCGCCAGGCCATCAGTCAGGCTCGCCCCTATGGGGTTGATGTTTGTTCGGGGGTGGAAAAATCGCCGGGAATTAAAGACCCTGAAAAGGTTCGAGCGTTTTTGAATAATATCAAGTCTGGGAGTAAATCATGAAACCGCATAAACTGCCTGATCTTAGAGGGCATTTCGGAAAATTTGGGGGCAAGTATGTCATTGAAACCCTGATGCCCGCTCTGGAACAATTAGAGCGTGTTTATGAGGAAGCAAAAAACGATCCGCAATTTAAAAAAGATCTGAACTATTACCTGAAGCATTATGTCGGTCGTCCTACGGCTCTTTATTTTGCCGAGCGGCTTACAGAGCACCTTGGTGGTGCTAAAATATACTTAAAGCGCGAGGACCTTACTCATACCGGAGCGCATAAAATTAATAACACCATTGGTAGTGCCTTGCTGGCAATAAGGATGGGAAAAAAGAGGGTGATCGCCGAAACAGGGGCCGGGCAGCATGGTGTCGCAACGGCCACGGCGGCTTCTTTGTTTGGGTTGGAGTGCGATGTCTTTATGGGAGAAGAAGACATGCGCCGACAGGCACTCAATGTTTTCCGCATGAGACTTTTAGGGGCAAACGTTATTCCTGTAACCGGAGGAACGAGAACGCTTAAAGATGCAACCAGCGAAGCCATCCGAAACTGGATTACCACGGTTGAGAGCACTCATTATATTATTGGTTCCGTAGTGGGTCCGCATCCTTATCCAATGATTGTCAGGGACTTTCAGAAAATTATCGGAGAAGAATCCACCGAACAGATTCTTGAGGTCGAAGGTAGATTGCCCAACACTTGTGTTGCCTGTGTAGGTGGCGGTAGTAACTCAATGGGACTCTTTTATCCGTTTTTGGAAAAAGAAGAGGTGAATCTGGTAGGAGTAGAAGCCGCAGGTCTGGGGCTGGACACGGACAAACATGGCGCGTCTCTCACTAAAGGGTCTGCCGGAGTTTTGCACGGAATGATGAGTTATCTCCTGCATGATGAAGATGGACAGGTGACCGAAGCCCATTCCATATCGGCGGGACTGGATTATCCTGGCGTGGGTTGTGAACATAGCTATCTCAGAGAATCGGGTCGGGCTCAATATGTAACGATCACCGATGATGAAGCGATGGAAGGTTTTAAACTTCTTTCTCATAAAGAAGGAATCATTCCAGCTCTTGAATCTTCACATGCCATAGCGCATGTAATGAAAATAGCACCCACCATGAAAAAAGATGAAATCATATTAGTTTGCCTCTCTGGCAGGGGAGACAAAGATGTGAATCAGGTGGCGGATAGAATGGGGGTTACGTTGTGAGCCGGATACAGGACAGATTTAATCGTTTAAATGGCAATAAGGCTCTGGTTGCTTTTTTTACTGCTGGGGACCCGGACTTATCGGCATCAAAGGAAATTTTTTCTGTGATAGAAAAAAGTGGGGCGGATCTCATCGAAATTGGTGTCCCTTTTTCAGATCCCCTTGCAGATGGTCCGACCATTCAAGCTTCTTCGCATCGTTCGCTACAAAATAAAACCACCTTGAAAAAAATTATCGAGTTGGTACGAGATATCAGGAGTGAGTCCGAATTGCCGATTGTTCTGATGAGCAGTTTTAATCCCATTTTTGTTCATGGTCAGAAAGCGTTTGTAGACGATGCGGTCAAGGCGGGAGTGGATGGAGTGATTCTTCCGGATCTCCCCCCTGAAGAAGCGGAAGAGTTTTTGGGTTATGCGAACGAAAAAAAACTGGATATGATTTTTCTTTTGGCCCCCACCAGTACCCCGGAGCGGATTCAGCGTATTGGTGAGTTAAGTAAAGGTTTCATTTATTATGTTTCGTTGACGGGAACAACGGGGACTAAATCGGCTCTTTCTACAAACCTTGAAGAAAAAGTCACAGAGATAAAAAATAAAGTCCAACTCCCTGTTTTGGTAGGTTTTGGAATCTCCGGGCCGGAGCAAGCTCAGCAAGCCGCTCAATGTTCGGATGGTGTTATTATTGGAAGCGCAATTGTCAAGTTGATTGAATCCCATTCTGATCCTGTTGAACGAAATCGAAGCATCGCAGAATTTGTCACTGGTATTAAAAAATCTCTCACTAATTGCTCTTGAATCGGAGGATATGCCTCCATGCCTTCCCGTATTTCTGTCATCATTCCGGCATTCAATGAAGAAAAGTCCATTGGGCTGGTTATTGATGCTCTGCCTCTTAATCTAATCCATGAAGTCATTGTTGTTGATAATAATTCCACTGACAATACAGCCCGATCAGCCATTGATAAGGGCGCGCGGGTGGTTACCGAAAAGAGAAGAGGATATGGTTCTGCATGCTTGAAGGGAATTTCTGAATTAGATAACCCCCATATTGTGGTATTTCTGGATGGAGATTTCAGTGATTACCCGGAAGAGATTCTCAAACTGGTTGCTCCCATTGAGGCTGGAGAAATGGATTTTGTTTTGGGTAGCCGCATGATACTGCACGAAAGTCGTTTGGCATTATTACCGCAGTCCCGTTATGGTAACCAACTGGCGGTATTTTTAATGCGGTTATTTTTTGGACACCAGTATACCGACCTGGGTCCTTTCCGCGCGATCCGCTATGAATCGTTGAAAGCCATTGCCATGCAGGACACCAATTTCGGCTGGACCGTTGAGATGCAGATCAAAGCGGTTAAAAAGGGATTGCGAATTATGGAGATTCCTGTCAAATACCGGGAGAGGGTGGGGGTTTCCAAAATCACCGGCACCTTTTCTGGTACGATTAAAGCCGGTACAAAAATTATTTATACGATCTTCAAGTATTTATTAACTTGAGTTGATGAAAGGTCAACGATGTCAGAAGAACTGAAAGATAGGCGATCTACTAAAAATGATGAAGTCAGGTTTTATATGACTCAAGCTGTAATCAGCATCAGTAATAAGGCCACGGTTACAGAAGCCGCGCAAACGATGTGCGACACTGGCCATGGGTCGGTGCTAGTCGAAAAAGAAGGGGAATACATAGGGATCGTGACCGAAGGCGATATATCGGAAAGAGTCATTGCGCAATTGGATAAACCCATCGAAGTTCGAGTTGAAACGATGATGTCTCAGCCAGTTATTACTATCGAATCGAATAAACTAATGGTCACGGCATTTTTAATTATGGAAAAAAATAAGATACGGCATATCGCAGTCAGTGAAAATGATAAAATCATCGGTATGGTTTCAATCAGGGATTTTTCTGCCTACTACGTGAGGAAATTAAG
>Ga0233439_10002625_pt1 | contig 19960 bp, 19 predicted proteins | sample SI_123_September_6_FD_182713 | JGI IMG/M metagenome (GOLD analysis project Ga0233439, IMG submission 182713) | Seawater microbial communities from Saanich Inlet, British Columbia, Canada - SI_123_September2016_100_MG | ecosystem: Environmental > Aquatic > Marine > Inlet | place: Canada: British... | reverse complement strand
AATACTTCAATCTGGCGCAGCAGCACCACGATCTGCTCCGCATTAAACCTCTTCTTCGGCATGACCAAAGCTCCTTTCCAAGCTCAGTTTCTCACAAAGCTTGGTCCAAAAAAGCCCGGTCAGGTCACTGCGTGAACAAGCCAGCCTCTTGTGCCAATCCGACAACATAGGCCGAAAAGGGAAAATGACTTGGATCGCGGCCGATCAGCGTATCGATAACCATTCGCGCCGCTGGCGCGGCGATACTCGTAACATCGGCATCGTCCGCGATAAGCGGAGGACCGTCGCCGCCGGTGGCGTAGTCACGCGTGACCACCTTCGGTTTGTAGTTTTTTTCCGCGAACCAATTTTCGATCGCCCGCCGCATTATGGGAGGTGGCGGCTCGATCTCCGGCCGATACCGGGCGACCAGTCCGCCGAACCCGCCGCCATATACCAAGGCCCACACCATCGGTTTGCGCGCAGAAACCGCCAGAGCCGAGGCCAGATTGAAAACGTTGGCGTTCGCAGTTGCATCGACGATCAGATCGCGGATTGTAAGGGATGACATGGCAGCATCCGCACTGCCGCTCGATTCCTGGCCCGCCATGCGGATCCTGCGCACGAGAACCTGTGCAGCCGGATTGACGTTCTTTATTTTCTGCGCGACTGCGTCGGCCTTGTGCATTCCGATGTCACGCCAGTCGAGGTCATGGCGCACAAGATTGCCTGGCAAAAGCAGATCGTCATCGATCAGATAAAAATCAGACACGCCAGATCTCGCGAGCATCGTCGCGATTTTACTCCCGACCGATCCGCAGCCGACGATGGCGACGCTCTTCGATTTCAGCGCCGCATGTGCCTCGTCTAGGCGCTGTGCCTCCGGTTCGAGCGGCATTGTCGTTACCGCCAGCACCGCGGTATCAAGAACAACGTACGTGTGGACGCTGGTGCCTTTCAGGATGATGACCGTCGGTTCGGTCCCCTCGAAACCAAGCGCTATCGCGGCGGCTTTGAATTCCGTAATATCGGCAGATGGCGGCAGGGCGGATTGCTCGTGAATTCTCAGAATACTCGCCGATCTATCGAAGCTTTCCCCCGAAAGCGTTCGCGGTATTTCGGCGCTGTGCCAAGGCTCGCCGTCCGGCATATCCACCTTATCGATGAAATAGACGGTGCATTCTGATCGAAATTCTAACAACACTTTTGCGCTCAGTTTGGTGCGGACAGGCACCCCCGCAAGGAAGCCGCTCTGATCGCGGGTTAGAAAAAGACGTGAATGTGTGGTCCGGAATCGCTGTCCCACCGACACTTCGTGCCGCGAGGGTACCGCCTGCGGCTTTCCGCTTGGCGGATTTTCCTTGGATAGCAACCGGTGCGCGCTCTCCAGAACCCGCGCGCCGGCCGTATCGCTCGTCCACGTGTCCGGTCCGTGTTCGAGACAGAGTTCACCGCCCGGACCAAACTGATGATTGGACCACAGCGATTCATCGCCGCGCGGATACACCGAGGGCGGCGTGTGCGGAAAGTTTGCAGGGTAACGCAGAAAAACCGGGAAGGTACGCGTTCCGACCTTGATATCCACGTCAAGGATCAGCCGTTTTTCATCGTCCAGCCGCGTTTCAAGCGGCGTCATCCATGCACTGTTGGCGGCTAGAGCCTCCACCGCCAATCGCTCCTGCTTGAAGCGGGAGAGATCGGAAAGGTACCACCACATCACTATGCGAACCCGCCGGGGCCTGCAGGGCCTGTCTTGCGGTCCGGGAAGTTCAAGGACTGGGCTGCCGCCGAGGCCGGCTGCAGCAACGAACCGGCAGACATCGCCTTAGCGGCGCGCGCGGCGTTGTCGCCCTTTGACGACATCTCATCGACGGCCGTGTCGTAATCCAATCCCGAACGCTTACGTCCGGAGCCGAAGATATCCTGCACCGGTTTGGACGCCTTGGAATAGGCGACTTCGCCAATCGCCGTTTCCGTGCCCTTACAGCCTGCCTGTTCTTTTTCCGCTGCCACCACGCCGCGGCTCACGGAGCACCGGATCAGGTCGCCCTTCATGCCGAGACGCGTGACGTTCATCGGGCCGAACTCGAAACCGATTGCGAGGCCAAGGCTCGTTGCGTCCGTTCCCTTGGCCTTGAGGCGGCTGATCGCTAGATCAAAGCTGCTGCGCATGCCCGCCGCGCAGAGCGTCATGTTGCTGATGGTTTCCTCGATGTCCGTGGTCTGCGCTGTTCCCTCGACAAGCAATCCGTGAATGCAGTCCCCGATGAAGCGTACCTTGCGGCCCTTGAAGTCTTCATGCAGGACCGCATCCAGTTCCGACCTGAGGACATGCAGCGCGCGGAAGACATTCTTGGCGCCGGTATCCGTGCCGATGTTCGAGCCGACGTATTTGGTGAAGCCGTCGATGTCGCCGTAAACGGTGCAGGCATCCTGGCGGCGTGAATTCTTCGCCGACAAGGCTTCGATATCCAGCGACGCATACGGCGGGGTGTGACCCGAGAACTCGAATGCCGCGATCGGGTTATTCTTCAGGTCCTCTTTCCACTCCTTTACGATTTCGTCAGCAGTCACGTCGAGCTTGGCTTCTTTCTGGCTCGTTTCGATTTCTGACGTCGTCAGGGCTGTCGTGTCGACATTTCTCGCGTCAGCAAGGCCGATGGCCTTGCGCGCGGTGTTGGTGAGGTAGATGCCGGTCGATTTGCCGCCGCCGGAACGTTTGGCGGCATAGTTTGCGGGCTCGCCGAGGAAAAGCGGTTCACGGTGACCGCGACGCCCGTTGTTGACCGCCAGCGCTTTCCCCGTGTCGATACCGACCCGCATCTTTGCTGCGGGGTGGTCCGCGTCTTCGCCGGTCTGCGCGAGCACATCGATAATCAGCTGGCCGATTGCCACCGCACGGTGCACGCGCTTCGCCTCATTGTCGTAAGGCTTCGCAACGACCGAATGCAGGCGCTGATTATGAAAGTCGACGAGGAGGGCGTCCACGCGCGAAATGATGCGGTGGACAGCACGATAATGAAGATTGAGGAAGCGAAGCGTGCGCTTGTGGCAGGTCTCGCCCTCGGTGTCGGTGACGGCGAGCATATCCGCCAGGTTCAGGATGTCCGCGTAGAGATGCGCGCCATCCACACGATAGGCGACCGTCCCAGACAGGTTGGTGAGGTCGGTATCGCGGACGTAGTCCTTGATTTCGATGTCCTTCAACGGAAGCCCGTCGATCTTGCCGTCGATCCGCTTGGTCGCCCGATCCTTATTCCAATTCCGGCCCGCCATGGGGTCTCCTTCGAAATGATGGCGCCATGCACCGGAAGGGGCCGTAGCCGCTCAACCGGCGATAGTAATATTGAGGTTCCGCTTCGGGAACCCGGTTTTTGGTCGGGCGGGATGGTAGAACATATCGGGAACTGAATCAACAGCCGCCAAGCGAACTTTTCCGCGATATCCCCTATTTTTCTGAGCGTGACAAGAATATTCGGGCTGATCTCGTCATTCCTTGATGAGATAGGCTTGCGATTGACGAGATTAGGACCCATAATCTCATCAAACGACGCAGAGATTATGGCTTATATTCACACCCTTGCCGACTGGCCCAGATTCAACTGGAACGTTCAGCGGATCAGTGACCAGTTGGCGGCCGTCAGGCACAAGCAGGGACGCCTGCTTGGGCAAATGGACCGGCTCGGCTTCACCCTTCGCGCAGAAGCCTCGCTTGAATCGCTCACGGAAGAAGTCGTCAAGTCCAGCGAGATCGAAGGAGAAATCCTGAGCCGGGAGCAGGTCCGATCGTCGATCGCCCAGCGTCTCGGCCTTGAAACCGCAGGTCTGATCAGCCACGACCGGAGCGTCGAGGGCATTGTTGAGATCATGCTCGATGCGACGGAGAAGTTCACCGATCCACTGACCGCAGACCGCCTGTTCGATTGGCACGCGGCGCTCTTTCCGACGGGCCGCAGCGGAATGCTAAAGATCAAGGTTGGCGGATGGCGACGCTCGGAGGTCGGACCCATGCAGGTTGTCTCGGGTGCGGCCGGCCGCGAAGTCGTGCACTTCGAAGCTCCGTCCGCAGACCGTCTGAAAATTGAAATGCAGCGTTTCCTCATCTGGTTTAACGGCATCACCGACAAAACCGATCCGGTGCTGCGGGCCGCGATAGCACATCTCTGGTTTGTCACCATCCACCCGTTTGAAGACGGCAACGGGCGCATCGCGCGCGCAATCGCAGACATGGCGCTCGCGCGCTCGGAAAACAGCCCGCAGCGATTTTACAGCATGTCGGCTCAGATTCGACGCGAGCGAAACGAGTACTACGCCGTTCTCGAGCGTACCCAGAAAGGCTCGCTCGATATAACGAACTGGCTGGAGTGGTTTCTGGATTGCCTTGACAGCGCGTTTGACGGTGCAAATCACATCCTCAGCAGCGTGCTGCGCAAAGCCGATTTCTGGGAAAAGTGCGCGGATCTTGCGCTCAACGAACGCCAGCGCAAGGTTCTCAACCGCCTGCTCGATGGCTTGGAAGGCAAGCTGACATCATCGAAGTGGGCCAAGATCGCCAAGGTTTCGCAAGCCACCGCCTCGCGCGATATTGAAGAGCTGATTGACCTTCAAGTCCTCAGAAAGGACTCCGCTGGCGGCAGGAGCACCAGTTATTCTCTCACGGACCAACAGGAATAGAGATGCGTGACGACCAGGAAGAGGCCTTTGAAAAAATACTTTCCAGCCAGCTCACCCGTACGATCGATTTCGTCAAATTCGCGGAAACCAAAAATGCTGCTCTGCTCACCTTCTCATCGGCTTGGATCATAGGCGCCATCAACCTGCTCACCGGTCAGGCCACGTTACCCCTTGGGTACAACGTGGCCTTCAGTCTCTCGCTGCCGCTTTTCGGCGTCGGAGGCCTAGTCTGCATATTGTCATTTGTGCCGCAGGTTCTCGCCCGGTTCTATGAGCCGGAAGGCGATGCTAAAAGCCTGCTCTATTGGGGCCATATCGCCGCCATTCCCGTTAGCCAATTTCATGACCGAGTCATCGAGCGCTACAAGCCGGGAGACGGGCATAGCGTGACCGAGCGCTACCTTGATGACCTCTGCGTCCAGATATCGGTCAACGCGCGCATCGCAGCCAGGAAATTCGGCCTCTTCAATGTCGCGGCCGGATTCGTTTTTGCCGCAATTGCTGTTCTGATGGCGCCGCCGGTCATATGGGCATGTCGGTGGTTTTTCAGATAACGCAACAGATGCGCTTAATAGCCGATCTGGAAATGTATGCCGGTTTTCGCGTCCACAACGCCATAACCACCTTCCGGGAAAAATGCGAAGTGGAGGTCCCGCTGGCTAGACAGTATCAGGTCCTGTTTTGTTGCCGCTTCCCGTAAGCAGTCCGGATTGTCCTTCAGCATCTGCTCGAACGCGTCCAGGGTGCGTAAGAGGCGCTGTACCCCTATCGTGCTCAAAAAGGATGTGCCTGCGGAGGTGAGGCCACCTGCGGCCATGTAGGTTTTGCCATCGATCTCAAAAGAAGCGTTGACGTGCTTGTCACGCAGACTTTTGCGCTGGGTCTCCGACAAGCGCTCTTCGGGCGAGATGATGCCCTTCATTTCCAAGGCCAAGTTGGCGTGCGGCCATTCCCGCACCATGATCTCGACCACCGACTCGCGCGTCCACCCACCGTGTCCGATGATGTCGATGAGGTAAGCGTCCTGCGGGCGAATAACCGCAAAGAGCAGATGTTTCGTACGCGCGACAAAGCCATTCGTCCGGGTCGCCGTCGACAGGTGAAGGTGATGCACGCCCCAGTCGTTCAGCAGCAGATCGAGATCCTCCCGTCTGCCGCCAGGCCGGTGAGGGACGTATCCATGGCGAATGCCGCGGCTCAGATACGGTGTCAAATCCTGCCCGTTCTCCAGCTTCGCCGCGATTTCGGCCAGGCCGGCTCTGTATCGCTGATCCGATGAAAGCGGGCTCGCGCTCAACGCCTTCGAACGATGCACACGACGCGGCACCGCCGGGACGAGGCGTGCCCGCCAGTTGCTGTAGATGATAAGAAGGGACTCGGCCGTTTCTTTCTCAAGTTCGGCGGTATGCGCCGGGTCGTGCGGCAAATTTGCCAGCACGTATTCTCGAATATCTTGCCGCAAGTTCATTGGATCAGCTTATTTGACATGCCGTGGGTTATCTGCGTTGCAGACAAAATTAAAAGTTATTCTGGTCGTAGGGCTAAAACAGCCGCACCGTTTCTGTATGCAAGTAGACAGAATCGCCCGACGCCAAACCTACCGTTCCGCCATATCATCTTGAAGTCGATGCGTCTGGGCTTTCTCACCTCCAACGCTATGCCATCTTCAATGAGGGGAGCGACGATGAGGTGCCTTGTTTCGTCCGGCCGCAGCGTAGGACTTTTGAGTCGTTCTCCACGAGCGGCTTCAAGTGTATCCATGTTTTTGGTCAGATGATTCACCGCCGGTTTGTCCTCCAGGCAAGCACCGCAACGTCGTAAGCCGTAGTCACCCGAATGCATATGCGCTTCTTTCCGCTGTCTTTCATGGCGCACAACGAGGCACAAAGTGAGCACGGCCGAGGGAATATTCCATAGCATCGGATGTGCGTATCCGATCAGAACCCCAGCGCGCGTTGTCCGGACCAGGTCAGGGGAAGGGTCTTTGGGATTCGGGCGAGTGAAAGTGTCGGCGGTTGGTCGCCCGTCAAAATCGCCTCCGTAATAGACGGCGCCAGAAACGCATAGCGCAGCTCCTGCCGAACCACTTTCGGATGTAGCTTCACTGAAGCGGCCAGCGCTTCGACGCTGTCAAACTTCCCCGACTGCAGATCCCGCAGCCAGGCATGAGCCCGGACGATCGCCTGCAGAAGTTTTGGATCTGGCCGATCGGTATTAGCTGATGGCGGTGCCGGAGCGGGAGCATTCTTGATCGGTGCTTGCCATGGGATATCGATGACTTCCGAATTATCCTGCTGCAGGCTGATCGTGATCTTCTTAGGGTAAACGACGACCTCTGTGACTGAATCGATGACCTGGCTTTTGAGCTGATCATCAGGCGTGTGCACGTCGAGCGCGAGGCGCTCGCGCATGGCGTTGGTGAGAATGTCTTCGATCAACTGCGCCGGAAGACGAGCGACCGAACCGGCCTGCTTTTTCCTTCCACGCTGAATAGCGCGTGAGACATAAAACCGGTATCGAATGCCGTTCTTGACCGTAAAACTTGGGCTCATGCGGTTGCCGCGATCATCACGGAGTTTGCCGGCGAGAAGGGCTCCGCTGGTTGATTGACGGGTTTGGGTGGTCACGCGGTTCTCGGCGAGAAGTGCCTGTACCTGGTCGAAGATCTTGCCATCCAGGATTGGCTTGTGTTCGGCGGGATACCATTTGCCGCCATGATGTACCTCGCCAAGGTAGGTGCGGTTTTTCAGGACGTGGGCGAGGGGGCCATAGGTGAAAGGGATGCCGCCCCGATACTTCGGCACTTTGGTGTCACGCCGTTTAGTAACGATCCCGCGCCGATCGAGATCTTGGACCAGTGAACTGAAGGATTTCAGCTCCAGATACTGCTTGAAGATGGTGCGGACAGTGTCGGCTTCTTTCGGGTTGATGATGAGTTTCTTGTTCTTAGCCTCATAGCCGAGTGGAACGGTGCCGCCGGTCCATTTGCCTTTGCGGCGGGAGGCGGCGACCTTGTCCCGAACGCGTTCCGACGCCAGCTCCCGCTCGAACTGGGCGAATGACAGCAGCACGTTCAGGGTCAATCGCCCCATGGACGACGTGGTGTTGAACTGCTGGGTTACAGCCACGAAAGAAATGGATTTCCGGTCGAAGGTCTCGACCAGCTTGGCGAAGTCGGCGAGTGATCGGGTCAGGCGATCGATCTTGTAGACCACGATCACATCGATCAGGCCGAACTCGATATCGGCCAGAAGCTGCTTCAGAGCAGGGCGGTCGAGGTTGCCGCCTGAATACGCAGGATCATCATATTGCTGGGGCAGCACGCGCCAGCCTTGCGAAGCCTGACTCTTGATATAAGCCTCACAGGCCTCACGCTGGGCATCGAGAGAATTGAACTCCAGCTCAAGTCCATGCTCGGTGGATTTACGCGTGTAGATAGCACAGCGAACCGGTTTGATATTATTTGCGGCCATGTTGCCCTCGCTTCGAGACGGATACCGGGGCCGTCTTGCCGATCTCATTCTTCGTCGTCCGCAGCCCAAAGAACTTCGGACCGTTCCATCGCGTACCGGTAATCCTGTTGGCGATCTCCGAGAGGCTGGTGAAGACCTCGCCTTGGTAGCCGAAGCCCTTGGCTAACACCGTGACCTTGTGAGTCTGGTCGTTCCAAACCCGCACCAGCTCGGAGCCGGCTTTGATCCGCTGTGGTACTTCAAGACGCCCCGTCTTTCCGGAAGCCATCGATCGGACTAGGTGTCCGAGTAGCTTCTTTGCCTCTCGGGAAAGACCGCCATAGGCTTTCTCCTGAATCTGCTGGGCAATACTCCGCCGCAGCAGGTCCGGCCCGAACGCCGAAGGCGGTTCGGACCGAAACAATTCGCGGTACCAGACCCGCAAGGCGGCGATCGGCAGTGAGCCGAGCTTATCAAGCTTGGTCTCTACGTCCGGATCAACCGACCGCCCGTTCACTGTCGGGCGGGCGTCCATCACTTGGACCCCGAAGGCTCACCGATCCGGTAACGACGCTCACCATCAGCCTTGTCGGAGGTCAGGTCGAGCTTCAGCTTCTTGCGGACGACTCCGGCAAAGAAACCCCGAACCGAATGCTGCTGCCAGCCGGTCGCCTTCATAATGTCGGCAATGGTCGTGCCGCCCGGCGCACGAAGCATCGCGAGCACCGTAGTCAGCTTGGAAGACTCTCGGACGGGTTGCGGGACCGAGGTTTGGGAGGAGGGCCCTTTCGCTGGGGGCGGCGACTGGGCAATAGTTTCGCGGGTGCGCGTTGTTAATGGCTTAACGGCATTTTGCGCTCGTGGGCGCTTTGCCTTCGGCGAACGAGCTTCTTTTACAACCCTCGATGGACGACGTGCCGCTACGATCGGTTTTCTTTTTGCACCGGCTTTGGTCTTCTTGAGTTTCTGGATGTTCATGGGGGCTCCTTCGGGACGAGTGCAACATCAGCGTTGCACTGACCCAACCCGCCGACCGCAATGCGGGGCGGGGAGGAGCCGACGCCGGCCCGGCCAGAACTAGATGGTCTCGGCAAGCAGGCTGCGCTTGATCGCAAGAGCCGCCCTGAACAGGTCCTGTGCCTCGTGCCCGAGTCCCTCAAAATCCGCTAGAATCTGCACCGCGCGGCTTACATTGCCAGCGCGGGCGCAGATTTCGGCAGCTTGCGCGATGCTATGGGCTTCTTCCAGCTTGGCCCGGACTTCCGATATGAGCGCTGCGACGACGTGCTTTTCTGGGATTTCGGTCATGGGAGGTTCCTTTTAGACCACCACACATGCTCCGTTTTCCGCCGAAGTCGAGCGGAATTGCGAGCAATCTTATGGCTCTTTTCGAGCTCGTCTGATCATCTTTGGATCGTTACCAGTATCGGATATTCAACCGGCCGCTTTGTCTTTCCCGCCTTTGGGCCAACGGTGTCGTCCCGATCCGTGATCGCCGCTATCGCATGCTGATAAACGAAAACGGCGGCCGATAGGCCGCCGTTTTGTTCGGTGTAAGGAAATGAAATCAGATCAGCTTGCGCAGATACTGAAGTTCGATGTCGAGGACATCCTGCCCCCACTTGTTCTTCCGTGCGAGCGTCGTAAGGGCCCGCACGAACTTGCGCGCTTCGGTTTGGCTGAGGTCGCTTTCGCGGATAAGGATCATCTCCTTGCCAAACACGGAACGGTTGGCCTTAAGCACGCCTGCAAAATTTGCGAGCACGAGACTGCGCTCGTCAATCAGAACGGTCGGCATCCAATAGCCAGGAGTCTGAAGCTGCTGCCGTTGGACGTGCGTGTAACGCTGCGCAGCCTTGGGGAATTTAAGTGTGCTGTTGAAGCAGACGAGCTTTGTCGTAAGAGCTGGCAATGATGGTTTGTGGACGTTAGATGGCATGGCTGAACCTCCTGTTTTGGCCATAATTGATCGTTCGCCCGTTGCCAGGCGTTGGGGGAGATCACGACCAATTTGGACGTTCAGCTGTTCAGCTAGGCGGGGTCTCTGTGCGTCGGCATCGGCTCATAGGTCGTGACTCCACGAGGCGAGCGGCCGGCGCACGACCAAAGCCACAGGTGCTGGCAGGCGTACGACAAACCGAACTGCAGATGTTGCTGCAGAAACGGGTATGTAGTTTCCTGCAGAGCAAAATCAAGAACTGCACCTTCAGCACCTTCAGGCGTGCTTTGGTCTTGCTGTTGTGACTATTTGCGTTGAACCAATCCGAGACCTATATGCGTCAACTTGCGTTCTGGGGTGTATGCAGATCGTTCGGCTCACCTCCAAACGCTCCGGACCCGGGCCCGAAGTGATAATCACCTAATACGGATTCATTGAGGTCAGCATGACCTCGATCGCGGGGATCAAGCTTGGCGGGCAGATGGGCGTGGATCGCTGGGTGCTGACCGGTCCCGTTCCCGTAAATTGCTCGTCGGATGTGCCGCGATTGAGGTCGAATAATGGACCTCAACATGAAAAATTCTCTGCAAATTCAATATCTCTCAATGGCGGCGGTGATGCCTTCGGCCCATTCTGCCCGCCAACACAGCGCCAGTCAGCGCCGTAAACTCAAAAACCTCCTTCAAAAATTCGGCCAGGTCGCGCCGATCATCATCGACGTTAACAACGAGATCGTGGACGGTCACGCGGTCTATGAGACGCTTCGTGACCTCGGTCATGATGAGATCGCTGTTGTGACCGTTGAAAACCGCACGGAAGCCGAGATCCGTGCCCTCCGTCTGGCGTTGAACCGGGTTGCTCAGGATACAGTCTGGGACGATGCAAAGTTGCGCGATGAATTCGCATACTTGATCAACGTCGGCTTCGATCTCGATCTGAGCGGCTTTGAGACGGTGGAGATCGACATGGCGCTGTCGATCGATGCACCGACGGCCAATACCGTTGAGGAAGAAGCGCTTGATGACCTCGTGCCGGCGGCTGGACCGTCGGCTGCAAAGCTCGGCGACGTTTTCTGTCTTGGCGACCATAAGGTCGGTTGCGGGGACGCGCGCGATGCAACTTTCATCCGCAGCCTCGTGGCCAGCAAGACGGTCGCGTGCGTGTTCAGCGATCCGCCCTACAACGTCCCGATCGACGGCTTTGTGTCGGGCCTCGGCAAGACGCGACACCGAGACTTCGCGATGGCCGCGGGAGAGATGACTCGCGAAGAGTTTGTCGCCTTCCTGAGCGCGGCGGTCGCGGCGATCAAGCCGTTCCTTGTTGACGGCGCTATTCTTTATCTCTGCATGGATTGGCGACACGGCGGCGAGCTGTGCGAGGCTGCCGCGCAGAACGGCCTTCAGCAGAAAAACCTTTGTATATTCGTGAAATCGAGCCCAGGTATGGGCTCGTTCTACCGTTCTCAACATGAACTGGTTTACGTGTTCAAGCACGGTGAAGGCCCGCATCAGAATCATTTCGGCCTTGGGGCACATGGCCGCAACCGCTCGAATGTCTGGCAATATCGTAGCGTCAACGTCTTTGGCAAGGATCGGATGAGCCTCCTGCGTACTCACCCCACGGTGAAGCCGGTTGCGATGATCGCTGACGCCCTGCGTGACGTGACGCGCCGCGGCGAAATTGTTTTCGACTCCTTTTTGGGGTCGGGATCGACGCTGATCGCGGCGGAAGAAACCGGTCGCGTCTGCATCGGCGTTGAGCTTGATCCGATCTATGTCGATGCCGCGATCCGCCGTTGGCAGAAGCGCACCGGCAAAGACGCCGTCCATGCCGTCACCGGTGAGACCTTCGACGAGATCTATCAGCGCGCTGTCTCGGTGGCCGCTAGCGACGCCGCATCGACAGATGTCGCCGCTTCGGAATCATCGACTGACAACGCCGCCGACGGCGGCGTGGCCAGTATGAACTCGTTTGGCATCGCTGCCACCACGACGGAGGCGGACGATGTCTGAGTCAGAAGAAGAAAAGATCGGATATCGTAAGCCGCCCACAAAAACTCGCTTCAAGCCAGGGCAGTCCGGCAATCCGAACGGGCGTCCGAGGGGCAGCGTCAATCTGAAGACGGATCTGCGCAGTGAGCTTTCGGAAAAGATCCGGATTCGGGAGGGCGAGCGCAGCCTCAAGGTCTCCAAGCAGCGCGCCATGCTGAAGGCGCTTGTCGCCAAAGCACTGAAGGGCGACGCTCGCGCGGCCAACGTTGTCTTGACGCTGGTCGGTCGGTTGTTCGAGGCTGAAGCTGTGGCAGAGCAGGTGCCGGCGCTGACATCCGACGACCAAGCGATCCTCGAGCGCTTTCTCGCGCGGCGTCTGGCCGAATAGGAAATGCGGATCATTTCGGCCGGCGCCGATCGGCGCCGGCCGCTCGTTTCTGAAAGTAGGACCTATGCGTTCTGATCTTCAAATCTTTCGTGCGGTCATGAAGAACGACCTTCAGGCGTTTCTGGAGGGCGCCTTTCCGATCGTTGATAACCGCTGGGCGCTCGAGGTCGCGCCCTATCTGGAATATTTGGTCAGCGAGCTTACGGGGGTTGCTGAAGGCCGTGACACCCGGCTCATTATCAATCTGCCGCCACGTCACCTGAAGTCCGTGCTGACGTCCATCGTGTTCGTTGCTTGGCTTCTCGGTCGCAATCCGAAGCTGCGCATTGCGGTGATTTCTCATAGCCAGGCCTTGGCCTCAGATCTGGCATCCAAAACGCTGCAGCTGATCAACTCGGATTTCTACCAGCGGGTTTTTCCGAGCTTTCAACTCCGTGACAACGGCCGCAAGGCCATGGACTTTGTCACCGTCGAGGGCGGTGGCCGCTATGCGGCATCGTTCGAGACCGGCATCACGGGCCGTGGTTTCGACATCATCATTATCGATGACCCGATCTCGGCCCATCACGTCAAGTCGGAAAAGGAACGTCAGAACGTCAACGAAAACTTTGACACGATGATCGCGTCGCGCCTCGACGACCAAATCAGAGGCGCCATGATCGTGGTCGGCCAGCGCATGCATGAGGACGATCTGTCCGGCAGTCTGCTTCAGAAGGGCGGCTGGAAGCACGTCTGCCTGGCTCTGGTGGCCGAGGAAGACGCGGTTTATTCCTTCGGCAACTCGACCTGGGATCGAAAGACCGGCGAGCCGCTGCTGACAAATCAGTGGCCTGCCGAGGTCGTCAAGCGGAAGCGGGAAGAGGTTGGCGAGTCGATCTTTGCTGCCCAGTATCAGCAGAACCCGTCAGCGGCACTAGGTGAGCTGATCCGGCCGGGCCAGATCAAGCATTTTGATGACCTGCCGCCGGACGCGCGGCGGATTACGCTGAGCTGGGACACGGCCGTCAAAACCGGATCGGACAATAGCTACACGGTGTGTCTCGTGATCGCCCGCGATATCCGGCGTCACTATGTCATCGACGTGCTGCGCTCGCGTCTCGACCCCGTTCAGATGCGCGATGCCGCTCTCGAACTGATTACGGCCTACAAACCGGCAAAAATCCTGATTGAGGATGCCAGCTCAGGAAGCGGCCTTTACAGCATGCTGTTCGAGCGTGGTCATCATGCCGAACTTCGCCCGACCGGTGGACGCGGCAAGGAAGAGCGGCTTGAAAGCCAACTCCACGTTTTCGCGCAACACCGGGTTCTGATCAAAAAGAATCAACCCTGGACGGTTGAACTCGAAAGTGAGCTGATGCGTTTCCCATTCGGAAAGCACAACGATCAGGTGGACGCGCTGACGCAGTATCTCGCCTGGGTCGCTGAAAGTCCCATGGCCAACCCTGTGGTGATGGGCACCGGCGGGATGGATGCTCGTATCGAGCGCGCGCTTTCTCGGCGACCTTGGCCCGTGGCAAAGGGCGACAATCCGCTCCGTCCACGCGGCAAACCCCTGCGCCGGCGGTAGTGGCGATCAGGGGGATGCGACCGGAGCGGTCTCCATACGGGCGTTGAAAGCCTCCTGATTGCCGTCAGAACGGCAGCATGGGTGCTTCGAGATAGACCTGCGTCTTTTTGGCGTCGGCCCAGGACATGTTGAAGTACACCGGCTTCCGCCCAAGGTTCGTAAAGATGTCGGCGACGCAAACGCGGTGGCGGACCTCGTTGTTCTCGTCGAGCAGGTCCTTCCCAACAACGGACATTTCGCCGATCTTGAGCAGCTTCAGGCCGAGCGCGGCTTGAGGCGAATTCTTGAAGGCATCCTGCAGCATGTCGCGGGTGGTGTTGCTGTTGCATTCGGGAATGCTGGTGGGGCCACCATATCCGCCTGTTGCAAGGCGCAGGATAATGATGACGCCTCCGAACAGGGCCGCGAAAGCAATACCGGTCATAAGGTTCGATTTTGAAAACGACATTGTCATGGGTAGCTCTTTCTCTGCGGGAGTTTCGAAACGATCAGGGGGCATGGGGCATCGTTCGCCGCCGCCGTTGAAAGGCGCGCGTCGAGGCTTTGTCGGGCTAGCGGTTATTTCTTCAGGGCGATGTAAGCCGACGATAGAGGCGCGGCATTGAGGAATGCTGTTAGCCGTTGCGTCTGTTCCTGCTTATCGAGGAACGTGATCTCGAAAGCAGTGATGAAATCGCTGTCAAACATCGGATCGTAACGATCGATCACAGCGGCACGTCGCGCATCCAGCCGGTCAATCGAAAATGCGGTCGGTGTCGTCGATAGGGGCTGCTCAGACGCGGAGCCACTCCCGTCAGGGGTGGTCGGATTTGGCGTTGTGAATTTCGAGGTCAGGCCGATCGTCCTGACAGCGATATTGTGAATGGGCTCGTCTGTCCCATTGCACAGATACACCGGCATGGTCTTCAGGCTGCGGAAGTCCGGAAAATACAAGGTGAGGTCGGGTGGAGCTTTCTCCGGAGCAAGAGCGATGTAGCCGCGCTCGCGCGATGACTCCGGCGCGAACGCAACCGAAATACTCCAAATTCGCGGAGAGAATTCTGCGCCGCTGCCGATGGCCTCAGTACGGGCGATCAGCAGGGTGGCGCCGGACTGTTTGCAGTCCTCCATGGCTTGTCGCAATTGCGGGCGCGCGAAGCCGTCAGTCTCGGGCTCGACGTATTCGGCCTGGACAGCCGCCTGATGGCCCTCGATCCAAGTTTTGACGGCTTCACGTTGTTCTTGCAATGCAATATCAGAGTGCACGGGCTCGTTCGGTCGGACGCGGTAATAGGCAATAACCTTCATGCAGAATCCCAGATTAAAGGCACGGACAGCCCGTGCCCCCTAGATTCAAATGAGGCCCCGAGGAATTGCGGGGTTTTGCAAAGAAAGGTCGAGTGTCTCCCGAAAGCCGCATTTCAGGGCACGAGTACCGCGACATCAGAAAAATTCACGCGCCGATCGGGTGTTTCCGATCGCCCGGATCTTGAGGGATGGCTGATGATCCCGCAGACGCTTGGCGTCCCGTTCCCACCGCCCGTCGCGTTGATCGCCGTCGAAACCGAACACAATCAGCCGCGGATCAGGGTCAATCTCGGCCTGGGCCTGACCTGAGGCGATGGCGGCGATCAGGGGATCAGGTTCGAGTAGCGGTCTGTTTGCGGGGAGGGCAGTGCGGGCCGCAGTTCGCATGGTGCGGAGACGGACCAGCGCCTGACAGACAGCGACGTAGCGCTGTCGCAGTGTTGCATCATGCTGCCTGAGCGTTGCCTGGTAACGCACGATCTGAGCCAGAACGGCAGGCTCACCTTTGGCCCTCAAGGCAGGATTGCTGAAATGCTTTGCTTCATGGAAAACGATGAATGGCTTGCCGCCACGGTTCTCGACCGTGACGACATCCAATCGATCCTGGGCCCGATCGATGGACGTGGTGTCGGATGATTGCACGTCTGCGTCAGGCAGACTCTCGTCGAGGGTCGAGCTTGCCCGAAGCAGTGACAGCTCGACGTCGATGACCTTTGAGCTGCCGACTATCAGCGGATGCAATCCGCTCTTTTCAGCTCCAGCGAGATCGGTGGCTGAGCGGATCATGTCGGAGAGTGTCGATGGGCCAGCGTATTGTGACCAACCGATATCGGAAGGTTCAAAATGCCCGTCATCGTGAAGTTGTGCCAATACCTGCTGCTGACGGATCAGGTACTTGGTGTGTGTCCACGGAATTATCCGACCGCCTCCGCCATCGTCGATCCGGAAGATCGAGGCACCCCGGTGGTAGACATTGAGTGAGTTTGCTCGCACTGCGATGAACACATCGTCCCGCAATAGGACGTTGTGCCACCACGATGGCTTCTGAGCGAGATTGTCGAGCGCATCGAGGAAAGCGCCACTCACGCCGTGGCTTGAGGGCGTCTGCTGGATGGTCATGTTGCAACGTCCCACCATTCGCCATCATTCTTGAGACTGACGGCCTGGAAATGCGCTGGAAACTGCTCCGGCTCATAGGTATGGATCGGCACCAGCATCTTCGGCCGAATCGCTTCAGCGAGGCGCTTCAGATCGGGGATGCTGGCGTGGCCGGAGGTATGGGCGTGATCGAGCGGGATGCCCCGTGCTTCGAGCTCGGCGAGGAGGGCGAGGCCGCGCTCCTGTTTGAGATAGCCGTCCCATTGCGACCAGATGGCGCGTGCGCCGGACAGGCAGCCGGCATGATCGAGATCGCGCAGCATTGCTGGTCGGAAGAGCATCGCCGCCCGAGGCGCCAGGTCCTCAAGCCGCTCCACGAAAACACGGTTGGTCTTGTGAGGATCTAGAAGGTCGAAGCGGCCGCTGCGCTTGATCTGGATGCGCTGATACTGCGGCACGTACACCGCAACATGCGGCCAGTCTGACTGAGGGATATTGGCGTTCTCTGTGGCGCGAAGAATCTCGGCGGCATAGAGATCGATGATCAGCGTTCTGCCGGTACGCTTGCAGGCCCGATAGAGGCTGACCATGCGATCGATATTTTGCGCCGAGGCTGCGACTAGCGCCAGACCGTCCGTTGCCAGAAACACATCGACCAGGCGCTGCTCGACTTCGGCCTCGGTTGGGAAGACGTGATCGGGGCTCAGGCGACCGAAGCTCGACCCTTCCATCAGCATCACGTCGATTGGACGAGGAGGATGGGCGATGAGTCGCTCAAATAGAGCAGCCTTGCGGCCATGTGCCCGGATATCGCCGGAATAGAACAGGCGCTTGCCGTCAGCTTCCACCTCAAGGGCATAAGCATCATACGCGGAATGATCGACCAGATGCGGCGTTACCCGAAACGGACCAAACTCCAGCGACGTACCACTTGTGAACTCGAGCGGTCTCGCCGGCACATAGGGTCTGGGCACAAACGGGGCTGCGGCCTTCAGAATGCGGTGAGTTGCAGCGCCTAGCGCAACGGGGAGATCAGGTCCGGCGAGATGGGCCAGCCCCCAGTGGTCGACGTGACCATGGGACAGAACCAGAGCCAGCAAATCCCCGCCGCCTGCGAGTCCGTCTACTGTCGGATGGACGCTGACCTCGTCCGCATCGCCGTCCAGCGGCAATCCCAGGTCCAGTAGAATTCGGCCACCGTCGGCCGCTAGCTCGACACAGGTCCCGCCGATCTCTTTCGTCCCACGATGAATGCGAATGCGCACAACAGCCCCAAATCTCTAATAGGGACATTATAGTGCGTGTTTTAATGGGCCGCCAAGTCGTTTGTTTCGCTTATGAAAGCGACAGCGCTCGTGGCCTGGAATGTTCGAAAACTGCGGGTTAAGCGCGGCCTGTCGCAGGAAGCGCTGGCTGTCGATGCCGGCGTGGACAGGTCCTACGTCGGACGAATCGAGCGTGGGGTCGAAAATCCGACCGCCGAGACCTTGGAGAGATTAGCGGCTGCCTTGGATGTGCCCGTCGCTGATCTTCTGGCCGTCCCAAAAGCAAACGAGAAGCCGCCAGCCACGCTTCGAAAAGGGAGGAAAAAGCGGTAGCCCAGCCTTTGCTTCGCCAGCCGCGGTAAAACTTGTCGGCGAGGCGATCAGCACATAAAGAGGTCGCTTCATATGTCTTTAACTGCAGGTGAAATGGATAAACACGTCCAATTGATTGCCGATGAAAATCAGATCGTTATTCATCGTAGTTTGAATAGGCTGACCCGCTCGTACTCGATGCGAGTAAGCGAAGAAATTTATATCACACCTATCAGATCGGTGTTGAGTTATGCGGTCGCGCTACATGAACTAGGCCATGTGTTAGGACCAAATCAAAGCAGTCCCAGGGTATTAGTCCGCGAGAGAGCTGCCTGGAAGTGGGCAAAGAGGAACGCGCTGCTTTGGACGTCTCGGATGCGGGAGCGCGCTGAGGCCTCAATCCAATGGTATGAAAAGAACCATCGCGATATCGATAAGCGGCAGCGCTCGTACTTGGCAGCCAGCCGAAACACCTGACGCCGGCCAACCCGTCAACTTCTCTATCTGGCGTCTACAACAAAAGTTCGCATAATGACGCGTTATGGAATGGCCAGCGAACGATGTGGAAAAATCGATTTCCATAGCGTAGATTATGACTATGAGCTCAATTGTAAAATGTGAACAATGCCACGCTCTTTATGAGCGCACGCTAATCGAGGTGCCTTTTCTAGATAAGGGCAATTATAACTGTAATTGCGGGTACGAGATCGAAACTTGGAGCAGTTCTCGTGTTCAAGAAGCTCAATGATTTGCCGGACGTGTCCGGCGTCAAATGATCGTAAATTCAGAGACAGTGCTTGCCGAAAAAACATTCACGTCTTCGAGCAAACACGCTTGTTTTCTCGTGAGGAATTAAAAGTATCTTGATACCGAATGCTTGCGGTCGATATTACCGCGGCTGCTCCTAGCGCGCTGATTGCTAAACAGGCGGCTTCACCGTCCTTCTGGTTGGGCAAGGCATTTGTGGACTATCGCCGATAAGGTCTGATCCAAAGTCCAATGATTCACACCGAAGCTATCTGCGCTGAGCGAACTTCGGCAATGTTGACATATGCCATATTAGTCTAATAATGCAAGTCACCGTCGATCTCATTTTCATTTGAATAATATCCTGGGTCGGTTGAGGGGGCCGCGTAATGAAGCCAGCGGTTTTTGATTATGTCCGCGCTGAAAGTGTGGAGCATGCCGTGCAAACGCTTGCTGCCGCAGGCGGAGATGGCAAGCTGATTGCGGGCGGACAGAGCTTAATGCCGATGATGAACTTTCGCTTGGTCCAACCATCTATCTTAGTGGATATTAATCGAATTGTTGATCTCGATATTATACAGATTCGAGGCGCGAGGCTTTCTATTGGTGCGCTAGTCCGTCATCGTATGACGGGTGCAAGTGAGCTTGTTCAGCAGCACATTCCTGTCCTTCATCACACAATGAAGCATGTGGCTCATCTAACAGTCCGAAATCGTGGCACGTTTTGTGGCAGCATTTGTCACGCTGATTCAGCAGCTGAGATGCCGATGATGTCACTCCTGCTCAATGGAATAATGCACATTGCATCGCCCCGAGGACGCCGCGAAGTTCCCGCGCAAGATTTCTTTATCGGCGCCATGGCCACTGTGCTGGAGCCAGATGAGTTCGTCACAGAGGTCGAGGTCGATGTATTGCCCGGTGGAACGGGCTGGGGATTTCACGAATTCGCGCGGCGTCATGGTGATTACGCCCTTGCCGCGGTCGCGGTCACAATGCAACGGCATGACTGCGCCGCATCGGGTGTCCGCATCGGAGTGATGGGTGTTGGGGAAATATCAATGCGGATGCCGCAGGTGGAGGAGATGCTCGAGGGTCGTGAGATCAATTCCGATCTTTTGAAAAAAGCCGTTGAGGCTCTTCAAGCGGAGCTTGAACCTAATTCCGATCTACATGCATCTGCAGATTACCGCCGACACTTAGCCGGAGCCCTTGCTGGTCGCGCTATAATCGATGCGTGGTCCCGATCGGAAAAGGGGACAAA
>Ga0233439_10002622_pt1 | contig 19981 bp, 24 predicted proteins | sample SI_123_September_6_FD_182713 | JGI IMG/M metagenome (GOLD analysis project Ga0233439, IMG submission 182713) | Seawater microbial communities from Saanich Inlet, British Columbia, Canada - SI_123_September2016_100_MG | ecosystem: Environmental > Aquatic > Marine > Inlet | place: Canada: British... | reverse complement strand
TTCTTAGTCGCGGTGCGCAGTCAATAACGACAACCGGGCCTGAACAACCCGACCCCTTCTCGGCGAACGCCACTGGGAAACCGTCCAGCCAGAGCGAACCATGCGCAAAGGGTCAAAGCAACACTGAAACCAGTATAGAACCTGGGACCAACAAGTTCAAGAATATTGATACCGGTAATACCGACAAACCCCTCGGGTCTTAGAACGCAGAGGAAGGAGCACCAAACTATGACAACACACAATGCCGGTAATGAGCGAATCAAGCGCCGTTACTTTTCTTTTTTGAAGGAAGCAAAGCGCCAAAGCGAAGCAACGGTGGACGCTGTAGCCAAAGCCCTTAACCGATTTGAGGTTCAAAGTAAATATAGGGACTTTAAGAAGTTTCATTATGAACAGGCGGTTGCATTCAAGAATCACCTTGCCGAACAGAAGAACCAACAGACTGGAAAAAATCTGAGCAAGGCAACCCTGCACTCGACTCTCGCAAACCTTAAAAATTTTTTCCAATGGCTTTCCGGTCAGTCTGGTTACAAATCCCGCTTTCACTACTGCGATGCTGAGTATTTCAATATATCCGATAAAGACATGCGCGTCGCAACAACGCGCCGGGAACAGAAGTCCCCAACTCTGGAACAGGTGAAGCATGTCATTTCAACGATGCCAGTAGGCACGGAGACTGAAAGAAGGAATCGCGCCCTCATCGCGTTTACACTTCTCACTGGTGCGCGGGATAGTGCCATTGCGTCAATGAAGTTGAAGCATGTAGATTTAAACGCAGGAAAGGTTGAGCAGGATGCCCGCGAGGTGAAGACAAAATTTAGCAAAACCTTCACGACCTTCTTTTTACCCGTCGGGGATGAGATTAGAGAAATCTTTGCTGACTGGGTAACGTATTTGTGCGGGGAAAAGCTCTGGGGTAATGATGATCCGCTGTTTCCAGCTACACTTGTGAAGGTCGGGGTCAACCATCAATTTGAAGCGGTCGGCTTGGATCGTAAACATTGGAGCACTGCCACGCCGATTCGTAAAATTTTTCGTGATGGATTTGAGAGTACCGGTCTACCTTATTTCAACCCCCACAGTTTCAGAAATACTTTAGTTAGGCTGGGGGAAACTGTTTGCCAAACCCCGGAGCAGTTTAAGGCATGGAGTCAGAACCTTGGCCATGAGAAGGTACTGACAACTTTCTATAGCTATGGTGAGGTAGGGAACCACCGGCAAGGCGAAATAATTAAAGGCTTGTCTACCCCACATCAAAAAACTATGAATCAGGATGCGATCGAACTTGCCAAGGCTGTGCTACGCCAATCAGAATGAATATTTTGGGGCAACTTTGGGGGCATCTCATAAACTGTCAACTCAAATAACCTTTTAAAAATATAAAGTTATAAAACCTATTCAGTAGTCCCCGCCCCACCAAAATCCCTTATTTTATATTTAGTTACAAGGGTTGGCTGCTAGTAAAACGACACTGTGTCCAACGATGTGTCCAAAAGGTAGCCAAGATGAATGCAAATCATGAAACAGTAAAACCTCGTTACACATTCAGTTGACGGGATACAATATCTCTACGCAACTAACCCCACTATTTGAAGTGGCATTGGTCACAATCGTTTTTTACACTAAATGCCACCTCACCGTTGTGGCAAGCTCCGCAGAACTTACCTTCTTCCATAGTTTTCATTGTCATAGCGTTCCTGAAATCCGCGCGACCTATTCTCATTTGGAAAATTTTAGTATGACAATCCGTACATGTATTCCCATAACTCGCATGCACGCTGTGGCTAAACAGAACGTGCTCTAGTTTCCCAGTATCCCTGTAATAAATTCCCCCTGGCATACGTGCAGAGGTAGTCTCAGGAAGAGTTGAGAAAATGGCGAAAAGAACCAGCAAGAGAAGACTCAAGCGCATTACATTTTTTTTCATACTATTTTTACTCTTGATAAAATTTCAGGTGAATATTAAAATTTATAAGTTTTAGTGATTGAAAAGAGAATAACATTTTCTACGTTTTAATTTGCGAAATTCCAAAGTGCTCCCAAAAACTGATGGTTCTCTAGTTACGCTCGCCGGGGAGGACCCTAATGTTGTCTGACATGTGATATTTTGTTTTATTTTCAAGAGAAAGCAGGATGCCTAAACCCACAACGCCAAGAAAGAAAAGGGGTGCACAGCATATACCGTTATACCCTTTAGATTCACCGTAGTACCAAAGTGCAACAAGTAGAGAAACAGCATGGACAAGGAAAATGGTCACCGCTAACGGATTTTCGCCGTCCCAAAAATTGCCGTCAATACTTTTTTCTGATACCAGAAAAATTAGGCTGAATAATGAAATCAGACAAATGCCCCCAGCGATATTAGAAATGTTTTCGTATTCTTTTTTGTTGGGATCAATTATCAAATGTGGAGCTGACAAATTCGCCGCTTCGTCAGACTCCTTTATATAGGTTCGCCAGAAGCGTCTAATGATAATAAATAGAGGATATGCCAAACCAATTCCACAAAGTATGAACATGAATGACCCATACGACTTCTTAACGACAAGCACGAGGAACATTGCTGGTAATAAAATGAAATACAACTTTTTAAATAACCCGTACATTGGCATATTGGCACCTGAGTAGTTATTTGCATAATGGCTTGATCACAATTATTCTTTAGGTGACTTGGGCGCTTCATCTCCAAACCAGCGTTTTTTATCTGGGTTTAACTGGTTAATTACAGAAACAAGGCGTTCTCTATCTTCAGGTCGAATGATTATCTCGTCAAAACCCCCGTATGTGGATTGATGACCAAAAATATATTTAATGGCTGTCCAAATACGGCGAAATATTCCTTGCTGGACGGAAAGGTGAATATTTAAATAAAGAACGTTATCTTTATCGTCGTAAAAGAAAAAGAACAAATGCTCGGGAAAAGAACATTCACAAAGAAAATAATCTGTTTTTAGTTGTTCATTCATAATATTTAATTTAGCAGTGGCAGGATTTGAACCTGCTACGGGACTTCAGTAGATTGGCAGAGTCCCACCGTGTTAACACATCGTAGGGTCGTCCCGTGGAAGCGTTCATCCACAGCCTGCCGTATCAACCGGCCAATCATTTCCGAGTGTGTTTCCACCACACTGCCCTAATTTCCCCGGATAATTACAGGTCGTCAAAATCGCAATCGTTGCAGGAATCCCCGTCGTTGAGAAATAGCCCTCCTGTAAAAGCCCCAATCAAGAAGTAAAGCAGGCGGACTGGGGAAGAAAGCAAGCTCGCAACAAAACCCAAAACAACCCGCAAAGCAGTGCCCAACAACCCAATTAGGATTATTCCCGCCAGGATAGCTAAGCCCACAATAGATTCGCCCATGACCGCCTCCTGCAATTAGGTTTTCGAGAACCCATATCTTTTTTCTTGCACAATTGATGGATTCATTATATTCTTTTAAGAATATAATGTCAAGAAGGATATTCTGATATGAATAGAGGCACCGAGAGCTACCCAAACCCTGAGATGGGGAAAAGAGTGCGATCCATTCGTGGAACCGTAAATCAAGGGGAGTTTGGGAAAAAAGTGGGCACCTCGCAAGGGAATGTTTCCAAAATCGAGAGGGGGATGATTCCTTATGGAAATATTCTTTTACGAATTGCTCAACAAGGGGAAACCACCATTGAATACCTGTTGACCGGGGCACGTCCGGTCCGTGCCTCCATCGTTTCGCATGATGAGAAGAATCTTCCTGCAGGGTTGACGCTTATCAAAAAACTGAAAGGACCGGCAAGCGCCGGAGCGGGCCTGGTGCCGAACGATGAAGTGGATGTTCAACTTGCGTTTCGCGATGATTGGCTGACCAAGTTTGGTGGACCGGAAAAGCTGGTCGCGATGGTCATTGAGGGCGACAGCATGGAACCCACCTTAAACGACAAGGACGTTGTGGTGGTAAATAAAAATATTTCCGCAGTTCAATCTGGCGGCGGGGTTTACTCCCTGGTCTGGCAGGGAAAACGAATGGTCAAAAGACTTCAATTCAATCCAAAAACAAAAGTCGTGAAGATCAAAAGTGACAATCTCAAATATGACGATTTTGATTCTTCATTAAAAGATATAAAAATTGAGGGCAAACTCATCTGGTTCGGACGCGAGATGAAGTGAAGGCTAAACCCAGAAAAAGAAACTGCCCAAAGTGTAACTCATTGCATATAGCCCCAATTGTTTATGGATACCCGGATGCAAAATTAAAAGAAAAATTCAAACAGGGGAAAGTTGTCAGCGGTGGTTGTGAGGTTTGGGGAGGAGAGCCCAATTGGCACTGTAAGGGTTGTGGAGAGGAATTTAATGATGGGAGTGACCCCCACAACTTGCGTTGAATAAAATATTGGTTCTGGAGAGGCGCTGGTGGATGGAGGAAAACCATAGAAACTTAGGGGTGTTGCAAACGCAGGTTGTCGGCATCCAACATTATGATGGGAATCTCAAGGAAAATGAGACGGTTAAATTTAAACGAGACCCCAGCAACCCTCACGACAGAAATGCAATCGAAGTTCACAACTCCATTGATAAAATGGTGGGACATCTTCCTAGAGAATATGCCGAGTTTCTTGCCCCCTTAATGGACCAGGACAGAATAATTCTAGAGGGAACAGCGGGTCTTCATGAGGAGCGTTGGTACATTCCCTTAAATATAAATGTTTCACTGTCCCGGAAAGGAGAGATAATTTTTATTCCGGTGGAAGAGCATGATCCCGCTTCCACCGCCCACCAAAAGGTTCTTGAATTATTTAACGAATGGGGGAGAGTGAGCGAAAGAAGACAGCATGAAATAATTGCAGCTTGTAAGGAATTTTTCAGCAACGATATTCATCCAGAAACACTCTTGCTTATGCGACTGATGGGGGTAACGGAAGACGATGATATCGAGGAAGATTTTTATGAAGATGCCCCTGAGGTATCCATTCTGGAGGTAATGTCTGAATTGGAAAACTATCAGGAGTATTTAAATTTCTTTAAGAAAGAAATTGCGGATTCAGATCGGGGCAAGACCACCCATGAAATGGCGAAACTTAAATTCATTCAAAAATACGGAGAAGACAAACAACAGTTTATGTTGAGAGCAATCCTTAATGAATTAATTGAAGAAATTCTAAGAAAAAAAGAATGACTATCCGTCAATCACGGGGGCAACTCATAAAAATCCCATCAATCAACATCTTTAATTGTTTATACTTATAAAGGCTATTCGATAGTCCCCGCCCTATTAACCCCTGGTAGGGGTTCCATCTTATCTCCACCATCGTTACATGCCCCCAGGCAACTGCCCTCTCTGACGCTTGGTAGCAGGGCAGTCAAGGCAGTCTGGGTTTCCGCTTCATAACTTCACAGAAGGTTTCATTGCGTTAAGACTTCTTGATTAAATTTAATCAGGTCTTAAACAGGAAACTACTATCAAAGGCAGTTAAAGGAGGGTTGATAGAGAAAATAATAATCCCGCCGCAATTGGCGGGACTCTATGACTCTATCTTTCTACAAGCTATTTTTCTTTTCCTGAATTTCAGCTCTTCTGACTTTCGCCAGTTTTCCGAGTTCACCTAATGCTTTACGAGCACGGGCGGCGGCGGCTTTTATATTTTTGGCCTCAAAACTTTCACTTTCGGCCAGATAATTTTCATAAGCAGAAACAATTTGTTCATGCGTTGCCATATTCTACTCCCACTATTTAAGATTGATTAGGTATAAAACTAATAAAGAATTACCACACTACCTCTGATCGATCAAACATAATATCGAAAAATTTTCTTGCTTTACCTATCTGGATATCATGATCAACAGGTGCTTTTTACTTGGATTATTTTGTTGCTAATTTTTTAAAATACCATTTTTATATCTGGGGTCCTTCACAAAATCGATACAGGTTCATACCAAAAAATCTGTCAATAGCACCGGAATATCAAAACAAAACGCCTTTCCAATTACCTAAACAGTTTTTCTTAAAATCCATTTTTATTTCAAAGCGTTTGCTCTTTAAGAAAAGCAATTTTAAAAATTACCCACATAAAATCAAACATTTTTACCATTTATTGGGTTTTATGTTATATTTCAGATTCACTACATCCATTACATTGAAAGTAGGGATTTTATAGAATGTCAGAAATAGGAAGACGTTTTTCTTTAGACAAAGTTGCGGTCGACCCTCAACTCAGAAACAAGATCTTTTCAGCAGATGGAGATGATCATATTGGCGATTGGGATGGGGAATGTATTGATGATTTGGTAAAAGAAATAGACCGAATTGAAGAACGGAGAGACCCGAATTATTCCAGCCTCCCCCACTCATACAATATCCCCAAGGATTTAATACCAGAGGTTGGAAAGGATTATCCCATTTGGACCTGTGACAAAAAGGGACGGTGCCTGGTAGGTGATACAGGCTCTGAAATTATGACTATTGATGAGATTAGAAATCACTATATAAAAAAATATGGCAGTATTGACCAGTTTAAAGAAAAATTGAAAATTGAAAGAGAAAAATTTGTTCAGGAAATTAAGAATAAATCCAAATAAGTAGTGTTGGTTATGTTTTCTAAATCTTTTGAGCTTGACGACTGAGCACAAATAGAAAATTTGATGGGCAACTTATATAAACATTTAAATATTGTGATCGCTGAGGACGATGAAGACGATTATCTATTAATCGTTGAAACCTTAAAAAAAGTAGAAAATATTGGTTTCATTCATTGGGCAAAAGATGGAGAGGAACTTTTAAAATTTTTGGAATCTTGTGAAGAGTCCGAAAACCCTTCTGAGAAAAAACCAAGCCTTATTATTTTAGACCTCAACATGCCTAAAAAAGATGGCCGTGAAACCCTGAGCGAAATTAAAAATCATCCTACCCGTAAAACCATTCCTGTTATTATTCTGACAACTTCTCAGGCCGAAACTGATATTACCCAAGCTTATAATTTAGGCGCCAACTCTTATATTCAAAAACCTTTTAAATATCAGGATTTCAAAGCTACAATGCAGGCCTTGCAAAATTATTGGTTAAACATCGTAAAACTACCTTCCTAAAGTTGCCATACCGTGAACCAAAAATCTCTCAAAATTCTTATTATTGAGGACGATGAAGATGATGCGTTTTATATAAAAGATATTCTGAAAGAAGGCTTGGGTGAACCGGGGCCTCTTATAGACCATTATTCTTCTATAGGCAGTAGTCTCAAACAACTGAATCCTTTCAATTATGATTTAGCTATGTTTGATTACCGGTTGGGAGAAATAAACGGCATCGAACTTTTGAGGAATATTCGAGGGCAAGGATGTGATATCCCCATCATCCTTTTTACTGGACAAGGAGATCAGGAAGTTGCCGTTGAGGCTATGAAAGCTGGAGCAACAGATTATCTTACTAAAGGAAAATTATCGACGGAATCGGTAACACAATCCATCCGATACGCGTTGGGACTTCACAAAGAAGCTGAACTTAGAAAACAGGCGGAAGAAAAACTAAGAAAGTCGCATGTGGACCTAACGGTTGCCCACCGCGAGCTTCAAACCTCCATGGAAAAACTCAAAACAGCTCAAAACCAAATTCTCCGTTCAGAAAATTTGGCAGGAATTGGAAGAATGGTTGCCGGAGTGTGCCACGAAATATTAAACCCTCTTAATATTATTTCTGGTCACAGTCAATCTTTGCGGATGGAAAGAAACAAGGATGGAGAATTGTGCCATGATCTGGACTCCATTATGGAAGAAATTCAACGTATTACTAAAATCATTAGTAGTCTTTTAAAGTTCTCACGCAAGGGGAATATGGAATTAGTTAAATCAGATATTAGAAAGGAGCTTGATTCTGTTCTTTCTCTGGTTGAAAAAGAAATGCAAATGGATGGTATTCAAATCATTAAAAATTTTCACTCTGATATATTGCCGGTTTATATAGATACAGACGGGATACGCCAGGTCCTTCTTAATATTATCAATAACGCTAAATTTGCAATGCAAGGTGGGGGAGTTTTAACTGTTTCAGCAGAAGCATTAACTCCGGATTCCAGTTGGTCATTTTCTCAAGATAGAGATATTTCAAAACCTGGTCTCCAAAAATTAATCCGCTTGAAGTTTTCAGATACCGGAATGGGAATCCGCTCAGAAGATATGGAAAAGATATTTGAACCTTTTTTCACTACCAAACCCGAAGAAAAAGGGACTGGGCTGGGGTTATCCGTTTCTTATTCCATTATAGAAAAACATGGCGGAAGGCTTGAAGTAGAAAGTCAGCTTGGCGTGGGAACTACCATAATTGTAGACCTACCCTGCAATGAGTTGCTTAAATAAACATTACTGGGCCTTTAATCTATTTCGTAATTAAAACTGATTATCGTAGGAAGTCTAAAAGGGTTGGTTGCAAAATTTGCGCGGTTGCAGACAAAGTTGCCTGGAGTGCAAATTGCAAATTCGCGAGATCCGATGCACTTTTCACAACATCCGCTTCCTCAAGCTCTGCCAGTTGTTCGGAATCATCCACGATGCTCTTCTCAAGAGTATAATTTGATAAATCTATCCGTCTCAAGGAAGCCCCAACGACTGCACGATTATTATTAACGGATGCCAAAGTCGAATCCAGGTTTTCTAACGAGGCCAGGATTGCCAGGGAATCATCTGCTCTTAAAGCATCTCTCAATTTAAATAAAGTGGTGAATACGTTCTTTCCACCGCCCAGACCTAAATTTTCTGCCGTTTCATCCGTTCCCACATTTTTTACAATAGCGACGGTTGAGGAGTCATTAGAATTTACCAGCAGGGAGTTCCCTGAACTATTAATTGAAGCCGTGACATTAAATGCGGAGCTGTCAATCAGATTGATAACCTCCCCAATCGTTGTAGCCGAACTTAATGTAACCGTTCCTGAAGCAGAGCTATTTACAATGCTGATTTGATTTAAGGTTAACCCATCTCCACCATTTAAATCAGAGATTAAGGTTCCCGATGTGATTGATGGATTTAAATCTGAACCTGATAGATTTCCATCTCTTTGCCCCAGTATTCCAAGATCCGAGGCTGTACTGCCTCCTGATACTTCCGCAACAGTTAAAGCCTGTGAGATAACTGAACTTCCATCCGTTAACTGGAGACCTGATCCGGCTGAATTAATAGAAGCAGTTATATTTCCCCCCAACGCGTTTATATTGGAAATTAAACTGCCAATCGTATCCGATGAACTTACTGAAACCGTTCCTGAATTACCCGATCGGTCCGTAAGGGTGAAGGAGCCAGCGGTAATTCCTGAACCTCCATTTAAAGCTGAAATGGATGTGGAACTTGTCAGTTTAGGGTTTAAATCATTTGCTAATACTTCTGATCCTGGGATCGTGAAATCGGCATTGGTGTTTTGCCCTACGGCAATTTGAAACTTCTCTGAATTGCCAAAATAAACCGCTCCCGATGCGCTTTGTTCAAAAGGTTGAGTTCGAAATGCAGTCCCTGCAAACACAAATTGATTTTTTATTTTTATATTTGCCGATTCAAAAATTTGAGAAATTATTTGATCAAATTCATTTGCGGCAAACCCTCTTGTTTCCGAACTGGCTAACCCTCCCAACTCGCTCACCGCCAATTCCTTTGCTCGAATTAGGTTTACACCCACCGACTCCAAAGCAGAATCGCTTGCCTGGATATAAAGTTGGTTGTTATCAATGTTTCTGACAAATTGCTTCGATTGAGAAATACTGGAGCGGAATAAAAGAGAATCTCTAATACCAGCCGGGTCATCAGAGGGTTTATTAATCCTCCTTCCAGAAGCAATTTCCTGTTGTACTTTAAAAAGATCTTCCGTAATTCGGAAAATATTTTGCAGTGAATTAGCTTGTTGCGCCTGGTTAGTAACGCGTGTGACCATCCCTGTTCCCCTTTATATGAAGCATTAACGTCTTAGACTTGAGAAATCACCGTATCCAGAAGCTCATCGACCACGCCTATAAGACGAGCGGCGGCATTGTAAGCTTGCTGAAACTTAATCATATTGATCATTTCCTCATCAATGGATACACCCGATATACTCTCCCGTCTTGTATTCAATTGGAGAAGAATTCCTTCCTGCTGGGAATAAGTGGACTGAGATGAAAAAGATTCAATACCTACCGTACTAACTATAGAGCCATAAAATTCATCAAACGTAAATGTTCCAGAACCTCCTGAATCAACCGAAATACTATTAAAAACCAGTTTCGATTGCAGTCCTACTAATTTCAAGGCATTAGCCCCATCAGCACTGGAATTTAACCCCGCCGCAATTTTATCTGAATTGGATGCAACTCCACTGGCAACCGAAAAGTTTCTGGCGGCACTTTCTGAAACAGAAAGTTTAATTTTATCTCCCACAGCGGGAGTTCCTGAAATGGTAACTGCAAATCCATTTGCCAAGTTAAAAGTAGAGCCTGCTGTAAAATTAAACGTTCCCTCGTTTAAACCCGTGGTCAAGTTTGATAGTGAAAATGAGTTGGAGCCTGTAAAGGTAATTTCAAATTTATCTACAGAAATATTTTCGGGATCTCCATTCGTGGCCGTCAATGTAGCCGAACCCGTATTGTTTGTGTTAGTCACTACAGTTGGTGTCAGGGCACTAAAAAAATTATTCCCTGTTGATCCATCAATTCCAAATCCTTGCTGATGAATGTTGTTAAACTCCTGGACAAACCCAGCAGCCAACCGGTCTAATTTATCTCTCAAGTCTTCAACTTCTGTATCCCGCATTTCCACATATCCCTTGATAGATCCACCGGTTATCGATGAGGTAATATTTGTGCTATTACCCGCAGGATCTTGAACTAAAATATCTTTAAAAGATTTATTATTTCCATTTATGGAAGTTTCAAGGGTATAAACAGTAGACTGTAATACCAGAGGGGTCCCATCACTAAGAGTCAGGCTGATTTGTCCATCCTGCTCATCAACAAAATTCAAATCAATCAGGCCAGAAAGTTCCTTAACCTTTGAATCTCGTTTATCACGCAAATCGTTTGCGCTGAATGTGGTGGGTTCATTGGCATGGATGGCTTCATTTAAAGCGGCTATTTCTTCAGTGAGGCTATTTATTCTAGTCACTTCTACTTCAATTGTTGCGTCAAGGTTCTGCTGAATCTTAAATAATGATTCCCCAAGATTGTTAAATACATTAGCCAGATTCTTCGCCTCAGATACCAGACCGGAGCGTTCCGGTAAGCCAGTGGGGTTGGCTGAAACATCTTGCACCCCTGAAAAAAAACTACTTAAGGTTTGATTAAGACTTTGTCCATTATTTTCACTTAGTAATATTTCAAGTTGGTCAAATACATCCTTTCTAACCTCAAACCTGCCCAGAGCATCGCCCTCACCTAAAATTTGTGAAAATAAAAATTCATCATGGGAACGTTCAATACCCGCCACCCGGACTCCCGTGCCGAGTTGTCCCAAACTAAAACTCCTGGGGTTCGTGGCTTCAAAGTTTACTTCCTGACGAGAATAACCTTCGGTTTGAACATTAGAAATGTTCTGACCTGTAACCTCAATGGCTAACTGTTGTGCCAACAGTCCCAATTTCGCGGTATTCAAGATACTGAAAATATTTGAAGTCATTTAAATAAACCTTAATTAACTAAATAAATAAAAATCCTATTATGCATCCATGCTTACCATTCGGCCTTCAACGCGGCCTTCCATCACCTTACCGTTTGCCAAGTATGGAGAACTTGCCTTTTCATCAGTAGAGTGGATAAAAGCCATTGATTTTTTTAGAGACAAAGCTGAATGGTCCATTATATTTTTTACCTTTTCACTCCATTCATTGACCTCTTTGATTTGGGAAAGTAACTTATTCCTGCATCGAGCTAAATTATTTCTGTAGGGGTTATCTTTATATTGAATCAGTTTCTTTAATGTCAAACTAGATTGTCGAACTTTTAGTTTTTCAGCTATTTTCTTCATTAAACAGGAGCGGCTATTTTCAAGTGCCTGCATCTGCATCACCTGATCTTCTTTTTTAGCTGTGATTTCCTTCAAAGAATCATAGGAATATTTCGAAACAAATACCCACTCCTCTTTCAAAAGCTTTACAAAATTTTCATATAACCTGATTTTTTGATTTAACAATTCCTCAAGGTTTTTATATAACCGGTTCATATCTTATTCTCCCAGTTCTATTTTGCTTTTTTGGCTCATAGGAATTTGAGTAGAGATACTTTCCCCTTTAAGTATTTTATTCTTTCGACTTAAATCGTTATAAACCATTTCACCCATTCCCAATCCCTTTTGCTTTGATAATTCCTTTGCCATTTCCTGATCCATCATTGATTGATACATATCCATAGAGTGGCTCTCTAAAAGTCCAGATTTTGGAATGCCTTTTCGCATAGATTCAAATAGTTTATTTATAAATACAGATTCAAAATCACGTGCCACTTTTTCCATTTCTTTTTCAGAACGCTCCTTGCCAAAATCCGATTGCCTTTTTAAACCCTCCAGGTTTCTTTCTGATAATTGATTAAACAAAGAGTTTTGAATTTGAGCAGACTTTATAGAATCCATATTATCCCCATTAAAAATCCATCAATTTAAATAAATGCAAACACTGTACCAAAATTCAGCCCAAGCATTCTTATTGCGAGGGAAAACCCAAAAACATTTAAAAATAAGAAGTTATGGCATTTTTTTATTGCGTTATCATCGCGCAATGCGGCAGATTTTAAAGAAAGATGAGGAAAAATTTTCCTGACTTCCATACAAATTTTAAATGAGTTCCAAGCGTGCGTGGAGGGCCCCAGATGCTTTGATTGCCTGAAGAATGGCAATCAAATCCCTTGGAGTAACGCCTATGGAGTTTAAACCTTTTACGACATCTCCCAGAGATATACTATCTGGAATGACAAGAAGTTTATCAATTCCTTCCCCTACTGCAATTCGGGTACGCGGAAGAATAGCTGTTTCCGCACCTTCTGGTGCTAATGGGGGAGGTTGGGAAGCTACAGGTTCTTCCTTAATATTTATGAACAAGGCTCCATGAGCAACCGCAACACTTGAAATTTTAACATTCTCACCCATCACTATAGTTCCCGTGCGCTCATCCATAATTACTTTTGCTTCCGAGTCGGGTGTGACATCCAGCCCCTCAATTCTTGTTACAAAATCGGAAGTATTTTTCAGATATAATTCCGGAACCCTTACCCGAACTGTTCCGCCGTTCATCATTGATGCCAAAGAATCTTTCATATCATCGTTAATCGCTTTGCTTATCCTGCTAGCAGTTGTAAAATCCGTTGTCTTTAGCGCCAGAATAATTTCTTCTTTGGAATTAAAATTATATTTGATTTCCTTTTCTACTTGGGCTCCGTTGGAAATTCTTCCCACCGTTAAATGGTTTTTCTGAACTCCACGCGCGGCTCCCGAAACCGAAAAACCACCGATTGAAAGAGGGCCTTGTGCCACTGCATAGGTATTGCCATCAGGACCCTTTAGCGGAGTCATTAACAGTGTTCCACCTTGAAGACTTTTAGAATCACCCAATGAAGAAACCGTAACGTCAATATGATCCCCCTGTTTTGAAAATGGCGGAAGGTCGGCTGTCACAATAACGGTTGCAATATTTTTAAATTTTAACTGGTTAACTTCTGCGGTGGGTACCGTAACACCCAGCCTTTTAAGCATGCTGACAATTGTCTGAATGGAGAAGAATACGTTAGTGGCACTATCGCCTGTTCCGGTCAATCCTATTACCAGCCCAAAACCGATGAGCTGATTGGATCGGACGCCTTTAATATTGGATAAATCTTTTATCCGGGCAGAATTTGCCGGGCTTGCAAGGAAAAATACAAATATAAATACCGCCCATATTTTCTGGCTTAAAACTTTATTAAACATATTTTCCCCAATTCGATTTATCAAGTACCATCATTAAGTATAGTTAGTTTGGCAGTTCCTACGTCTCCATTTTCCGAATCAGTAATAGTCACGGTTAAAGTCTGGTCACCCTGGGTTCCATTAGGCAGGGTGAAGGTAACCGTCACAACACCTGCGGCGACAGCAAGCGTTGGAAGTGTAAACGTACTACCTGTAGTATCGTTTGCGATTGAAGCAGTCGCCAAACCTGACGGACCTGTCAATGTGGCCGTAAAGATTTCATCCCCCGCAGTATTCTGAGTAGATGAACCCGGTACTATTACCAAATTATTGGGAAGGACCGTCACTGAAGCCGTTGCCGTATCACCCACTGCATCCGTAACGGTAACAGTAGCGGTGCCAGCAATCTGTGTCGCCGTGAATACACCTGTGTCCGCAACAATATTCCCGACACCTGTCGTTGCTATGTTCCAGGCAAATGGAGTTGTTCCTCCAAGAGTGGTGAAAGTCAAATTTCCTCCCTTTGCCACATTTACTGTACTCGGTATTACTCTAACAGCAGATGTTGAAGGACCAAACGGATTACCATCTTCCAGTGCTCCCTGACAAGCAACAAAAATTCCAACAATTAAAAAAAGAAAAAGAAGCCCCTCCTTCCCTTTATTCTTTAATCGTTCTAAATAGTTTTTGCTGAAATGAATCATATAATCCAAGTTGAATTAAATTATTGGAACCGAAGTTGTTGCGCTGACATTATCAACCGTGGCAGTAATAAAGGCCGTTCCCACTATTGTTCCAGAAGTCAGTGTTGTCGTGGCGGTCCCTGATGCATCCGTTGTTAATGCCGCCGCTCCCAAAGTTCCCAAGGTTGTTGTTAGTGTCACTGCCGCTCCGGTAACCGGAACCAGGTCAACCGTAAAGACTTCAACACGAATCGTAGCCTGGCTTGCTCCATCATTTTGAATTCCGGCACCACCAAATAGCCCCTGGATTCCCAAGACATTTCCCAAGCTACTGGGGCCTGTTAAGTCCTCCACAACAGCCTGACAGCCAATAAATATTCCACTGGCTATGAAAATTCCAAATATAAATCTTTTAATGTTTAATTTCTTTTTCATATCGTTTAGTTAAAATGGCCAAACTTTACTAAGAGCTCTTGCAAGCCAACCTTTTCTTTGTTCATCGGCCACCACGCCTTCCCCAGTTAAGCTTATCGATGCATCCGCTATCCATATTGAGGAAATAGTATTATCAAAGTTTATATCCTGGGGACGAATGACCCCCCGCAAAACCATTATCTGTTCCTCATTGTTCACAGTTACTGAGCGACGACCTTCAATTCTAAAATTTCCGCCTGGTACAATTTCCGTTATGAGCGCCGAGATTGTACCCGTTAAAGTTCCATTTCGAGTTACAGTACCGTTACCCTGATTTGAATTTGCCACGCTGGCATTAACACTCGGGTCAAATTGTGTTCCCAAGCCTAGAAAATTCTGAATTCCCAAACTGCTTGGCAAACCCAGAACACTCGGAGCTTGCATATTCACCGTAGTATTTTTGGCAGTATTAGTGGTTGCCGATTGACTTGACGTTGCCGTTTCGTTAATCGTCACGGTAACAATATCGCCAACTTTTCTGGCTTTACTGTCTTCAAATAAAAGATTTTCAGAAGTATCCCCTGGCCAAATAGCCCCCTCCTCTAATTTAACTTTGGCTTTCTTTGCATATAAATGCTTTGGGATCACCGTCGAGGTACTGTCTACAGCCCTGTGAGAAGTTGAGCATGCAGGAAGAAAAATTATCAAAATTACTGTGGCGATACCTGGCCATTTAATATTTAGATATTTATTTCTCATTAAAAACTCACCTTCACCGTATTGGCGTCCACCAGTCTTCCATAAATAACTTTTTTAGATTCCATATTTAAGACCTTAATCATGGCCCCTTCATAGCCATCCTCCTTTAAAATTCCAGGGGCAGTAATTTTCATCGTGCCTTTTTCCGCTAGAATTAGGATTTTGTCCCCTTTAGTTACCAAGGCCGGTTTTTTTAAATATTTTGCTGTCAATATCTTACCAACCGGTAAATTTCTTTTTGCTTCATAATCTAAGGCCTGATCAGTACTTGTTAATGCATTTTTCCAGGGACGCTCCGTTTGGATAGTTTCCAATTGAATTTTTTCCCTGGAAATTATTTCCCCTTTTCTGACCGAATGAATTGTTTTAACTATATCTTGTGTCACCAATACGCGACTTGTAAGTTTTATTCTTTTATGAAAACTGCCATTTACTTTTATTTGAAGAGTCAGAGGTATCCTTCCCGCTTTCTGGTTATTTGCTCTTGCTTTGTAGATCAGTTCTTTTTTTCCCGGAGGCAGAATTATGTCTTCCCCTTTGTAATACACATTGATTTCAAGCAAATCTTTTTCCCAGGGTAAAATGCTTACTAACTTTTCTATCGCACCTTTTTCAATTTCTTCCACCGTAACAACCTGGGTTTCTGAGGCGGTTGCTATGCTTCCCATAATTAAATATATGGACAAACATACGTATAAAATTGAATTTATAAAAATAGAGTTTTTGCGGATTATCATTATTCATTACCGTTTCATATTGTTAGCGATTTGTAGCATTTCGTCCGCTGTTTGTACCGTTCTTGAGTTCACTTCATATGCCCTTTGTGCCGAAATCAGGTTTACCAACTCTTCAACTACACTTACGTTTGATAGTTCAATAAATCCTTGTTGGGTCGAACCCCGGTCATCACTTTGTGGATCGCCAACCGTGGGCGTTCCTGAAGCATCTGTTTCTCTAAATAAATTGAATCCCGATGCCTGCAGGCCGGCTTCATTTTGGAAAGTTGCCAACTGAATTGTCCCAATTACAGTGGGGGCCGTTGCACCGGGTTGAGTTACCGACACACTTCCCTGAGAATCAATTGAAATATCCAAGGCATCCGGTGGGATGGTAATTGCAGGCTCCATTACCAAACCGTCTGAAGTAACCAGTTGGCCCGTATTATCCAATTTAAAAGAACCTGCACGGGTGTAACCGATCGTTCCATCCGGTTGAGTTATTTGGAAAAAACCCTTTCCCTGGACTGCAATATCAAGTGGATTTTGTGTTTGGGAAAAGTCTCCTTGAATAAATATTTTTTGTATCGCTGAAGTTTTGGTTCCTAAACCTAATTGAGCGCCTGTTGGAACCTGCTGGCCATTGGGTGAAAGAGTTCCTACTAATCTCAAATTCTGGTAAAGGAGGTCCTGGAATTCTGGACGACTTCTTTTGAATCCAGCGGTATTTACGTTTGCCAGGTTATTGGCGATTACGCTCACATTTAAATCCTGAGCGTTCATTCCTGTTGAAGCTGTATATAAGGATCGAATCATTTTCAGATACCTTTCAATTAAAACATTGTTTCTTTTTCAGTTTTAGCCAACCCTTCCTATATCATTTACCGATTGGTCGTCCATGCTGTCTATTGATTGAATCATTTTTTGATATGTTTCAAATAACCTTAGGGTTGCCAACATATCTGTCATTTCTTCCACTGTAGATACATTTGAGTTTTCTAGAAAACCCTGTTGTAACCTTGTTCCTTTTGCCGGTTTTATTTGCGCTTCTGGGTCTGTTTGATGGAATAAACCATTTCCGATTTTTTCCAAAGTCTTTGAGTTTTCAAAATTAACGACTTTTATTTGGCCTATAGCTAAGTTGACTAAACCCGTTCCCGCAGAAATATTTCCCTCTTGATCAATGGATATATCGGCGCCCGGAGCATCTATTACTATAGGGTTCCCTTGTGTGTCCAATACCGCCTGACCTTTTTGGTTTACTAATTGACTTTTGGTATTGAGTCTTAAATTTCCGTTTCGGGTATAGCGAACCCCTTCCTCTGTTGATATAGTTAAATATCCGGGCCCATCTAACGCTACATCTAAGGTTCCATTAGTTTGTTTTACAACACCCGGAGAATAATCTGTGTATTGATCCGAAATTCCTACGTATGACACATTTGAATTGGAAATTTCAGGTGGCAACAGAACATTTCTTCCACCTTCCAAACCTTGGTCAGGGGGAAAGGGGGGCATAAATTCTTTAAATACCAGGCTATCTTTTTTGTAGCCTGTGTTATTTACATTGGCCAGATTGTGAGCGATAACCTCTAATTTTCTTCCTTGCTTTAATCCTGCAGAGGCCGCTATGAAGATTCCTTCATTCATTATTTATTCCTGATTACATTTCTTTAATGCCTTAATAAGCAAAAGGTGTACCAAATTTAAATAAAGGGCCACCACCGTTTTTTAGTGATTCATTAAACCTTTAAAATATTAGAGTTATGGGAACCCTCTTCATTATTTTTATTTGGGGTCGTCAAAATATTTGCTGGCATTTAATTCCCTTATCAGTCAAAAATTCCCTTTCTGTCAAAATTCTGATTTTGTTCCTAATGCCTTTGAATCTTTTTCTTCGTGATATAATCCAACACATTGGAAAGAATCTTTTAATTTAGAAACATTTTTAAATTGAGGCAATGATGGATAATATTTCTATTGATGAATTGCATGATCTGGTTCAAGACATGGGCGAGAACAATCTGATTCTTGATGTCAGGTCTCCGGAGGAGTATTCAGCAGGGCATATTGAGGGATCTCAAAATACTCCACATGAAGAAGTCAGCGGTATTTCTGAAGATCTAAAAGCTTACGATAATGTTTATGTCCACTGCAAAATGGGCGGAAGGGCTAAAATGGCTTCAGAGGCTTTAATTAATGCTGGTTTAGACAATATCGTTTGTGTAGGTAATGGAGGGATGGAACGTTGGATGCAAATGGGCTGGCCGGTTAACAAATAAATATATTTTTATTCCAAAAAAAAACCCAGGAAGAGGAACCGCGTTAGCGGAACCTCCCCTGGGTTTATTCTTTTGATCAGCAGATTACTCAGGTTTAGTATTGCAGTTCATTCCACTGCGTTACACCCTTCTGACCATTTCGTTCTTTGTTCTGACCATTCCATACAGCAATCGCCATCGGAGTTTTTCCGCCGGAGAACTGCGTGTCATTAGCATCAGAATTAGTCAAAGAACGTTTGAAAACAACTGACCAACGGTTGTTAGACCAGTTGCCATTACCTTGTACATCCTGATGAGCCTGGGTGGTCAGAGTACTAAACCCTTCCGCATTCAGGTCTTCAATCGGAGATATACGCATGGACGCATCGGAAAGCATATTGCCGGTAGCACGACCCGGGTTGTATACGCCTTCGTTTTTACCCATACCAAAGTCAACATAAGTTCCACGCTTGCTGATATCGCTTGCACCACCACTTTTGCTTCCATCTTCTTTGGAACCAGAAGCGTGAGCAGGCTCTTTACCAGAAAGTTTGCCACTAGGCTCATACATGTAGTAACTACCAGAACCCATAGCCATGAACTTATACTGATCTTCCATATCTTGCATGCCAGTATTGCCAGTCATTCCAGCACCCTCTTTTTCCCAGGTTGCTTTCCACTGCCAAATATTAACACGCTCACCATCACCACCCATTGTGAAAGGAGGCTCTTCGCCGCCCTGATTCACAGGGAACATGATAGCTGCTTGATCTTTATACTGCTGTGAACGAACCATGATGTCATTACGGGTCGGATCTGTCCAGCTCAACCGAACTGCGATTTCCTTACCGTTTGTAGCGGCTCGAACATTTACCCATTTGGTCGCAGGTGCCGGCCACATGGGGTTAGTGATCATTTGAGGATCCAGGTCAACCACAACATGCTTGTGGAATGTTGGACCATAACGAGTCCAGAAAGGATCATCCGCATTAATCGGAATATCTCCCTGAACTTTTACAGCTTTGATGGTTGCCGCGTTCGCACTGGTCATTCCTAGAACGAAAGCAAACAGCATCATAAATACTACAGTCTTTTTACTCACAGGTGTCCCTCCTCGTTAGCATACCGTTTACGGGAATTAAAGTTTACGCTCCCAAACAACTTAAATCTGCCGATCCCGGGCGGGGCGATGAAGCCCCGCCACGAAACCGAATTGATTCACGCCGCTTTCTTGAGAGCGTCGTTTCGCTCTTTAGATTGCACCCGGATGCTCTTCGGGCCGTACATAGAAAGGCTA
>Ga0233439_10002617_pt1 | contig 20021 bp, 22 predicted proteins | sample SI_123_September_6_FD_182713 | JGI IMG/M metagenome (GOLD analysis project Ga0233439, IMG submission 182713) | Seawater microbial communities from Saanich Inlet, British Columbia, Canada - SI_123_September2016_100_MG | ecosystem: Environmental > Aquatic > Marine > Inlet | place: Canada: British... | reverse complement strand
GATTTGGAAAAAGGTTGATTATTTCACATTCGCATATTTGCTTTATTTGTTTTGCTAATTGGGGAATTGTTTTGTCAGTTATTTGTTTGGAATCTGTAACGCCTATTTCTATTAGTTTTTGTCTTATGTTATCATCTGCTTTTACTGCTGCGATGATGATTCCTCCGAAGGTGTCACCCTTTAGTGTTTCGTCTGAGCCTATGATAATGCCTTTGATGTCTTTTTTTGGTTTAGTTGTATTTGCTTTTTCTTGTTTTAGCTTTCCTATGTTTTGTTTTTCTAATTCGATTGCTATTTTGTCTACTTGCTCTTTTTTTCCTTGCAAAAGAAGTTTTTTGGAGGTGTAGTGAATTAGAGTTACGCCTTGCTTTGAGAGTCTGTATGTTTCGTATTGGCCCTTTGGTGTTTGCATCTTGTAGCCTTTAGATAAGAGTTTTGCTATTTGGTCTTTGGTGACGTTTGTAAATACTACCATGGTTGTTAGAAATATGGAGGAGTTTATTTATGTTTTGGGTTTGTTATAGTTTTTTTAGTTTAATGTGTTTGAGAATCCTATAAGGCATCCCATCTTTTTCTTTTTTTGCTATTGTTAATCTATCCATCAATAGATCATTAACTGGATTTTTTATTTTTTTTAATTTTGAGACGTCAGTTCTAAATACTAAAGTTATATGTGGGATAAAACGCATAGGTTTTCTTTCTAATGAATATTTACTTATTAAGTTGCGAATTTTTTTTCTAAAAAGATCTAATTCTTTTGTATGTTTGATGTTAATTCCTGACCAGTTACGTCGAGGAAGGACTGTTGTTAATTTGCTAGTAATTAGAGTTTGTTGTTTTTGATTTTTGCAAAATTTTTTAATATCTTTTTCAAATTTGTTATAATCTCTGATTTTTGCTCCAAGAATAAAAGACATATGTACTGGGTATTGCAGAGCTGCGTTACTTTTACATTGTTTACATAACTTTTGTCTTAGAGCACTAAGTTTCTTTCTATCTTTAAGATGGGGAACAAAAAAGATTTGATAACTTAGAGACATAAATGGTGTAAAATCTTTTTATATTTAAAATTGTCTGATTGGTAAGGAACTAAAAATCGCCTAGAACAATCTAAAATCTAAAAAGGAGAAATGCCACTTTTATGTAAATTTGCTAAGGGTGATGAGAGAGATGAAGGTAATTGATCCCAAGAAAACCATTTCCATCCTTCGCATTTTTCTGGTTCCATTAGGTTGATTTCTCCTGACTTATAATCGGCAGTAAGAATTAATGATACAAAATGTTCGTTAATTTGAGGTAAAAAATCATTTGTTACAGTTAGGAATTTTATGTTACTAACTTCAACTTCACCTATTTCTTCTTTCATTTCTCTTAAGACACCCGGAATTATTTCTTCGCCAAAATCTAATTTGCCACCTGGAAAACCCCAAGAACAAGGATAAATTTTTCTTTTTCCTAAAAGGATTTTATTTTTATTTTTAATGATTAAAGCGATTACTACACGAGGTCTTTTTTCCATATGAATATTTTAAAATTAATAAGTATAAATATTTTTGTGTCGTATTTACAAAAAGGAACTAAAAATCGGCTAGTTTCTTTTGCATCTTTGCTTCTTGGAGTTTTTTTATAGTGCTCCAAGTTTGTCTAAATAGATGCGGGAATTTGTCGTAATGGTTTTGTAGAAAGTGCTGGGTTTTAGGATCGGTTAAGTAGCCTGAACCAAAGTCAATTCCGATTTCTTGTTTTGTATGCTCTATTGTTCTATCGCGAATTACTTTGGCAACGACGCTTGCTGCGGCAACCACGATATGATTGAGATCTGCTTTATGTTCAACTAATAATTCTGCTTGGTCTTTTACGCCTTGACTTAGTTTGTTTGAAAAGTATTGCTTGTATGCTTTTAGATTGATACTTGGGCAATCGATAATTATTTTGTTTGGGTTTAGTTCTGAGACCATTCTTGCTGAAGTTTTTGCTTCAAGCCAATTTAAGTTGCAATCATCGCTATTTAGAGATAGGTCTATTGCGTCTGGTTCGATTACTTCTACTCGAAAATCGTGAACAACTTCTCTGATTCTATCAAATAGTTCTTCTCTTGCTATGGGTGAGAGAAGCTTTGAGTCTTTTACTCCCATCCATTCGAGTTTTTTTATTTGAGATTGTTTGAAAGCTAGAGCTACCATGACCATGGGGCCTAGAACTGGGCCTTTCGGAGAATTTAGAAAAAACTAATATTCACTTCCGCTTTCGTCGACCCCAACTACAATCTTTCCTTTTTGAGTCATATTCCACTCATTATTTTCATTAATTAATAAACCTTCCTTCTCAAATTGTCTTATTTTAGAAGCAACATACTTTCTTGAAAGATTCATTACTTTTCCAGTATGTCTAAAACTTTTATGTTTTTTAATATTGTGCAACAGATTAACTTTTTCTTTAAATAAAAATTCTTCAATGATCTTCTTTTTTGCCCAAAATGATCCTTCTTTGGTCTTTATATTGCTTATATGGCCCTCTTTTTTAAGTTGAGTTAAAATTTCAAGAACCCTTATTTGAGATCTTTCATATTTAAATGCTAAATTTTTAGTTTTTTTGAAATCATTTAACTCACTGAGTATTAAGCTTCTAAATTCATTTGGAGAAAAATGTTTTTCTTTAAGACAAAGAATCATTTTTTTGAATTTTGATTGTTTTTCTGGATGTAGGGATGCAATGTTTATTTTATCTGCTATAGGCAAATACCTTGCATTAATCCAATATGAACCCTTATTAGGGTCATACTTAATAGGTATTTTAAAAAATGTTAACAACAAATCTATGAACTTGTTTCTTTTGCCTGAAGCAATCCTAATATTTCTAGTATTATTATTCTTTAAATCATGTTTAATGTTTCCTTCACCAGCAAAAATACCCCTTAAAATTTGTGAATATAAATTTTTGTCAGTTTTAATTATTTCAACTAATTTTTTCCATTCCTTAACAAATTTAACATCTGCTAAACGATAAATATAATATGTTCTTTTTGCTCTTATGTCTGTGTAATTTCTTATTTTAAATCCATTTAATTCTTTTATCATAATTCTATTCGTTGGAGAATAAACATATAACCTGGGTTTATTAACTCCTTTGTATAAACCAAAAACATTCTCATGAAAAAACAAGATTAATTCTATACAATTATTTGTAAAAGTGATTTCACGTGTTGTTTTACTATCTCCCTCTGCTAACCAAAGACCAACACATTCTGCAATCTCTTTTGTAATTTTCATAGAAATTAATTTCAAATCAGAGTATATAAATTCTAGGCGCAGTTGTCTAGTGACCAGTGGGTTAAATTATAGAAAAAAATTATAGTTCATAATTGTGTGATTTTAACTACTAGTTGGTTTTTTTTAGCCATTTGTTACTATATCTTCTAATTCTTTAAAAATTATTTGTGGAAGTTGATACATTCCGAGTAATTCGTCTTCATTGGCGGTTCCATTTACTGGTAAGAATTTTATGTTTGAATACGTTTCTTTTAAGTGATTGTATTTGCATTTAAATTCCATAGGAGTTTCGAATTTTATATCAGTATAATGATCTCCTAAAGTAAAATAATAACCTTGTTTATCTAAAAAAAAATATAAGTTATGAATTTTTGTTTCTTGCATTTTATCTTGAGAAGTTACCATATTAATGATTATTTCTTTGAAGTTATAAATAAATATGAAACTAAATTATAGAAAAAGACATTTATAATCCAAATGCATCGGTAAATTCTCTCATCCTCCTAAATTCTTCTAGAAATCCAAGTCCTTTATCTGTAATTGTGACCATTTTAGATGGTTTTTGTTTTCTTTTAGCAGGTTCGACATCTTGAATTAGAACTAATTCTTTTCCAATTAATTCTTCCAAATAGTTATTTAATAGCTTATGAGAAAGATTGGATTTGTACATCAGATGAGTTGGTTTGATGTTTCCACCTTTATTTTGAATTGCAATTAGGATGTCATAAATTAATTCTAATCTTGATCTTCTTGCTGCCATTTTTAGTTTCTTTTAATTTTTCGATACATGTATAGAAGAGATAAGAATCCAATTAACATGAATACTTCTCCAACTACGTAAAATGATTGTGATATAAATACAAACACAAAAAAGATGTTTGCAAAACAAAGTAAGATGAATGCAGACATTACTACCAATGTATTTTTGTTTTTTGTGTTTAAGTAATTTTTGTAATAATTTAAGACAGTCATACCTAAAATCACACTACTTGTTAAGTAAAATACTGTGAATCTGAAATTCGATACTACTGAAATTAAAACTATTAAGTAGATGAAAAGAGCTATTTGACTTACATCATGATAATTTTTTAATCTGCCACTTTTTCTTTGAGAGATAAAAAAGATTAGTAACCATGCGCCAAGCATACTTGACATTGATAGGAAAAATCCTGCTCTAAAAAAGAGTTGCGAATAGTTTATTCCACTAGCTGCTTTTCCTACAACTGGAATTAATACTGATGACGCTATATTTCTTACTGTTGCAAAATAAACTAAATTTTGCATTAAAATTTTAAATAAAAATGAGAATGAAATAAGACTAAAAGCTAGAGCAAAATATGAAAATCTGTTTTCACCGGACTTTTTGTATGCATACATACTATATCCTGCAATTAGAAGTGCTATCACTAACATGATTGTATCAAAAACAATATCAATTCCATTGAACCACTGTGGTGTATTAAAAAGTCTGAACATATTTTCCTCGCTAGTTTACTTAATAGTAGCAAATGTGACTGCTATTTAAAAAGCTTGTGCATATTTCTTCTGTATGAGCCTTCTTAACCTATTGTCCTGGTATTTTATATATGTTCAAGTATCTAAGAATAATAAATTTGATCTTCGTGCTGGAAGAAAAATAATTTGAAAAAAATGTAATTGATAGATGACGAATTTACTTTGAAAAAACAAAACCTTCTTTCCCAAGCCTTTGGGCTTGGTTTTTTTATTGATATACTCAACGCTAAATGAAATTTAAAACTAATTTTAGCATTTGTATATACTTCACCGTAAAAGTTTTAAATTTTAATTACGGTTCAGTATATTTGATGAATTTAAACTTATATACTTACCTTCGCGTATAAAATACGCAAAGTTTATATACTAGTTGTGTTTTCAGCTTAATGTGATAGAGTGTTGGAGAGAAAAAATGGAAACAAAAATGAAATTAGAAAATTATATTGAAACTGTACCAAATTTCCCAATTGAAGGGATCAAATTTAAGGATATTTCTCCTCTTTTAGAAAATCCGCGGGCTTTTAGAAAATGTATTGATCAAATGACTCAAATTTATAAAAATGAAAAAATTGATAAGATTGCTTCTTTTGGTGCTAGAGGTTATATATTTGCTAGTGTGCTTGCTTACAAATTAAATCTTCCCCATGTTCTAATTAGAAAGAAAGGGAAACTTCCTAAAAAAACTGTTGGTGTTACTTATAGTGGAGAGTATGCTGATGCTTCTATTGAAATGCATGTTGATTCAGTAAATAGTGGAGAGAGAGTTTTACTTGTTGATGATGTGATTGCGGTTGGTGAGTGTATGAGAGCTGGATGTCAATTAGTTGAAAAACTAAAGGGAGTTGTTATGGGTTGTTTTAGTGTAATTGAATTTACTGATTTAGGAAGTCAATCAAGACTTGCAAAGTATGATGTGAAATCTTTGATAAAATGCGAAAAATGAAGGAAAATAGAGGAAAAGATTATAAATGCCACTTTCAAGTGGTTAACTAGTGGTTGAAGGAGATATGAAAATGACAACAAATACAAATAAGACAAACAATACAATTAAAATTCTTGCAACTAGCGAGATTAAAGATTTAGCTCAAAATGTTTTTGAGATTATAAAAAAAGAAGATCAAAGATTTTCTTTTTGTGAAGTTGAGATGATTACTTTTACAAGTAAAGAGATGAAACCTAAAATACCTTGCTCAGTTAGACATGAAGAAGTCTATTTGTTTCATTCCTTGTATCATCCTGACCCCAACACTGCTTTTATGAGATTATTTTTAACAATTGATGCAATTAGTCGTGCTTCAGCTAAAGAAATTACTTTGGTTTTACCTTATATGACATATTTAAGACAAGATAGAAAGGATGAACCTAGAGTTCCTATTTCTGCTCGGTTAATGGCAAATTTAATTGAGAGTAATCCTAATGTCAAAAGAATTGTAGTTTTTGATACACATAGTGATCAAGCCCAAGGATTTTATAATATTCCCGTTGATAATTTGTATGGGGCTCTTGTTCAGAGAGATTATTTTAAAGAAATTTATAATAACAATTTTGAAAATGTTGTTGTGGTATCTCCAGATCACGGAGGAACTGTTCGAGCTAGAAGATTTGCAAAATATTTAGGAGAAAATGTACCCATCGGAATTGTAGATAAAAAAAGATCAGGTTTAAAATCTGATAAAGTTGAAATGCTACATTTTCTAGGGCCAGAAATAAAAGGCAAGGATGTATTGATTTTTGATGACATGATCGATACTGGCGGCTCCATTATTAATGCTTGCAAGATGCTTGTTGAGAAAGGGGCAAATAAAGTTTACGCTCTAGCTACACATGGAGTTTTTAGTGCACCTAATGAGAATTTAACTGCTGAAAAAAGATTAAGAGATTCGAAAATAAATGTGGTTGTTACAGATACAATTCCTAGATCTTCTAAATATAGAGAGGAAAATGAGAGTTGGCTTAGGGTGATTTCTTGCGAGAAAATACTGGCAAAAGCAATTTTAGAATCTTCAAAAGTCCAAGGAAGTGTAAGTTCAATATTTAAATGAGGGATATAAAAAAATGAAAATCAAGTATTTGACATTTGAAATTGCCCAAAATTGTAATATGGATTGTGAATTTTGTTTTTCTTTTTGGAGAGAAGAGAAAAATGAACTTAATACAAACCAAGTAAAGGAAATTATTGAATTGATGAGAAAGAGAGGACTTGAAGCAATTAATTTTACAGGAGGAGAGCCATTACTTCGCCCTGATATTTCTGAATTATTGAAATATTCAAAGGGCCTTGGTTTAACTACAATATTATCTACAAATGGAATTTTACTTAAAAAAAGAATTGAAGAGATTGCAGATTATGTTGATTTTATTGGTTTGCCACTTGATTCTTCAATTGCAAAAGATCATAATGCTATTAGACCAATTAAATCTAGAGATGCTAAGAATAGCAAAAATAGTGAGATGAATAATAAAAATAGTTTAAATCATTTTGAACATTTTTGTGAATTGCTTGATTTGATTAATTTGAAATTTCCCCACATTGGAATTAAGATAAATACTATTGTTACTAAACAAAATAAAGAGAGTGTTTGCGACATTGGAAAAATAATTGAAGGAAAAGTTATCTCATGGAAACTATCTCATTTTATTGCAAGCGGATATGGTAAAAACTTTGAAGAGAAATATGCAATTTCTAAGGAGGAGTATTTGGAAGTTAGAGAAGAGTGTATTGCAAAAAATAAAGAGATTAACATTATTGCAACCACTGCTCATGAAAGGAATGATTGTTGCAGAATTATATCTACAAATGGCGATTTTATTAAACCAACAAAAGAAGGTCTTGTTAATTTAGGTAGCGTTTTTGAAATTAATGAGAAGGAATTGAGCCAAGGATTTGATGATAAGAAAAATGAGTTTTTTCTAAAAAAGACTTATACTGGCAATAAGGCTATTGGAGAGAGTCAATGAGGAAAGGCAAATTTGTTGTAATTGAAGGCGTTGATTGCGTTGGAAAAAGTTCAATTATTAAGGCCGCTTTGAGAAAATTAGATGATAGAAACATAGTTGGAAATCTTGGTTTTAGAAGAGATACTTTATGGGGGAGAGCAATTAATAGGCATCCTAAATCAATTCAATATTATGTTGATTTTGCTCTTAAAACTCGATTTCAAATAAAGCCTTTATTAGATGAAGGAGCAATTGTTTTACAAGATAGGTATGTGCAAACGGTGGACACTTACGCGCCTGATTGTAAATGGAGGCATAATCAAGTTGCAAGAAGAGTATTGTCGGGTTTGTTTTTGAATCCAGATTTGTATGTTCAAATTACTTGCGATGCCGAAGAGATGTTAAGAAGACTTAGAGAGAGCGATGATCAGGAGTCTTACCATAAAAGTTTAGTTAAAAATCCTCAAATAGTTTATGATAGGCTTGCTAGATATAAGGAAGTGTATGAAGGAATAAATTGTGAGAAAAGGGTTTTGGATACTACAAATAAGTCTGCTAAGGAGTCAGCTAAAGAGTTGATTGAGATGATTGAAGAAGTTTGAGTATTGAAAATAAGGGAGATTTTTGATTAAAATAATGAAAATTAAACAGAAATATGATTTTAAAGTTTACTTAGCGTATAAAATACGTAAAGCTTATATACTAGTTGTGTTTTTAGCATAATGTGATGGAGATTGGAGGAAAAAATGTTAGTTAAAATATGTGGAATTAGTAATGTAATTGATGCTATGAGAGCTGTTAAGAGTGGCGCTGATGCAATTGGATTTGTCATGGGAGGAGATGTCTTGCCTGTTGAGGTTGAACCTCACGCTCAAAGAGTTAGAGAAATTATTTCTAATTTTCCCAAGGAGGTTGATAGTTATATTGTAACTCATTTAATGGAAGTTGATGACATAATCGATTTGGCAAATTACGTGAAATCATCTGGAATTCAAGTATCAGAAGATATTGGACTTGAAAAACTTGAAGAGTTAAGAAAAAGAACCGATAAGAGAATTATCAAAACAGTTGTTGTTGGCAATGGTGAGAAAAGTGTTAAGGATTTAAAGAGTTTTGAGCCCTTATGTGATTATATTCTATTAGACACAAGATTTGGTGGGTACACTGGTGGTACTGGAGTTACTAATGATTGGAATTTGTGTAAAGAATTAATTGAAATGTCAAATAAGCCTGTTTTTATTGCCGGAGGATTAAATCCAGAGAATTTGTCCGAAGCTATGAAATTAACTAATCCTCAGGGCGTTGATGTGTCAACTGGTGTTAGTACTTTTTGTAAGGAATATTTGAGAAAAGATAGGAAAGATAGAGATAAAATCAAGAAATTTATTGAAACTGCTAAGAGTTTTAAAACAGATTAGATTAGCTAATGATCTAAAAAATGAATGAAAAAAATGGATAAAATGAAAAAAATAAGTGAATTGTATGGAGAAGTTGATAATTTGAGTAGATTTACTCATCCAACACTTGGAAAAACATTTTATATGTCAGATGAAAAGCTAATTGAACTTGCAAAGAAGATTGTAAATGAAATAAAATCAAGCGATTATCGTAACATTGTTGTTTGTGAAACTGGATCTAGGCCTTTAGCTATGGTTTGTGAAAAGTTGATAAGTCAAAGTAAAATAAATGTTAAATGGACTTATATGAAATTTCCAAGAGAAATCAAAGGTAATATTGCTAATTTGATATTGTTTTATTTGAGTTCTGGTGAGAGGGAGCAAATTTTAGAAGAATACGGTAAATCTCGAGAAGAAGTAATTATTGATTTATGTAAATTGATTCCTATTAGTGAATTTGATTTAGAAAAAAAACAATTAAGTCAATTATTAAATGAGATATCTAAAGAAAATTTAAATGAAAAGAAAGAAGATTTTAGATCACAAATAGTAAGTGCTCTTAGAGGATCTAAAATTGCAAAAACTTTAGGTGAATCATTTATCTTTTTTGATGAGTATATTGATTCAGGAACTACACTTCAAAGAGCTCTTTTTCACTTCAAATTTTTTAGTGATAAGATTAATTTTAAAGCTTTATCTTACTACATCTATTTAGACGATTACACCGAATTTGATTGTGTGTTGTTTAGTCTTTTTGATAATCGTTCTAAAAAAGAATACTTTGAAATAGGTACTTATAGGTTTGAGAATAGAGTTGATTTAATTGGATATTTTTACAATATTGATGATTATTCTTATGAAAAAATAAATTTAGAAGATATTAGAAAAAATGTTTTAAATGAAAATCTTGTTGATCCAACTAATTTTTTAATTGAGGTTGGAAGAGTTATTGAAAATAATCAATTGCTTAAAAAGTTTAAAAATTGTTTTAAAGTTGATTGTGTTAAAAATTATGTTGGTTATAATCATTTAGTTAGACAATTTCTTGTGTCTTTGGAACAAGAGATTTATGGTGAGAGTATGAATTATGACTTTTTATGGAAATTGGCTGATATGTATGGGCCTATGTGGTCACCAATGCCAAAAGAGAATCATCTAGATTTTTTTGGTGGAGTTGAAAAATGTGAGCAGATAATTAAAAATCTTAAGGAGTGGAAAGATCTTAAGAGAGGGTATAAAGAAGTGAGGCCAACAATTATTGTTGAAGCAGTTGATGTTTGTTTGGAGAGACAAAAAGGTTTGATTGAAAATTTAAATAGATTGCTATTGGAGGAAATTTAAAATGAAAATAGATACAAAAAAAATAATCGATATATCAATGGATTTGAATGAGAAAACTATTGTTTGGGTTGATGATAAGCAGCCTGTTTTAAAGCCACTTGCAAGAATGCCTGATGCGCCTTGTAATTTTACTTGGCTTGATTTTGGAGCTCATGCTGGAACTCACATAGATGCGCCATTTTATTTGTTTAATGAGAAATGGACTAGCGATAAGGTTCCTTTTGATGTATTGATTGGGAGATGCCAAGTTATTGATTTAACTGAGGTTGAGGATATGATAACTAAAGATGATTTGATGAAACATGAGATTACTCAAACAAGGATTCTTTTGAAAACTAAAAATTCATATGATCTTATGCAAAACTATAACCCAAACCATGTAGCAATTACACCCGAAGCTGCAAGATATTTGGTTGAAAAGAAAGTTGTATTAGTAGGGTATGATTATCAATCTTTTGAGAGAGATGGAAAAGTTGAAATCCACAGAATATTTATGGAAAAAGATATTGTTTGTATTGATAATTTAAGATTAAAAGAAACAAAAGGAAAGGAGTACATGTTATTTTGTTTGCCTGTTAAAGTTACTGGAATTGATGCAGCTCCCTCAAGAGCAATATTAATTGATGAGGATTGATTTTGAGATTTGAGAGAAAAGAAATTGAAAAAAGAGAATTGAAAAAGGAAAATGGAAAATGAAAAAATGGACAACAAGATAAAAGAAGGAGAGAAAATGAAAACTGACTACAAGAAATATATTGAATCATCTCAAGATTTTCCAAAGCCAGGAGTTATTTATTGGGATTTTACCCCACTTTTAATGAATACAGAAGTATTTAGTAATGCTATTTGCGATATTGAAAATCATTTTGATGATAAAGGTGTTACTAAAATTGCGGCTATAGAAGCTAAGGGATTTACTATCGGATCTGCACTTGCAATGAAGATGAAAAAGCCACTTGTTCTAATTAGAAAACCACATTTGACTCCAGGGAAAATACTTTGTCAGGATTTTGTTAAGGAGTATGGAAAAGCTAGTTATCAAATTAAAGAAGGCGTTGTTGGTAAGGGAGATAAGGTATTAGTTGTTTATGATATTATGGCTGGGCCTGGCGCAAGTGAGGCCGCTATAAAATTGATTGAGAAAAGCAGAGCTAAGGTTATTGGATGCGCTTATGTTATTGAATTAGAATATCTTAATGGAAGGAAAGGATTGGAAGGATATGATTTGTTTTCTTTGGTTAAGATTGAGAAAAAAGAGATGAGGAAAGATTAATTGAAGGGTTGATTGAAGAATTGAATTTGTGGAAAATGAAATATAAAATAATTAGTTTTGATTTACAGGCAACTTTGTCATCTGGCAAATTTAGTGATGAGTTTTGGATTGAAACTTTGCCAAAGCTTTATTCTAAACATTATAGTATTGGTGTTGACGATTCAAAAAAAGAGTTGAAGCAGTTATTTAAAGAATTTGGAAAATATGATTTTAGATACTATTCGCAGCAATATTGGTTTGATAAGTTGAAAGTTAAAGAGAGTTTTAATGAAATAATTAGTTTGATGAAAAATAAACCTATCTTTTTTGAAGATACTAAAAAAATTATTGAGACATTATATGGAAAAATTCCAATGATTATCATTTCAACTACAACTCGAGAATTTATTGATGTCGAGATGGGTCAGAATCAAAAGTTTTTTTTGAAGACTTTTTCGACAATTGATGATTTGAAGATAGTTGGAAAGCCTAAAAAAGCTTTTGATAAGGTTTGTTTGAAGATGGGAGTTTTAGCAAATGAAATTCTCCATATAGGAGATAATTTTGAGATGGATATTAATAATGGCAAAGAAGCTGGCGTTGATACATTTTATTTTGATAATAAGTTATCTAGAAAGGAAAACATGTTTAGGCTTAGAGAAGTATTGAGTCTTTGATGACTTGTTCTTTTAATTATATTATCTAATCAAAGGGAACGCCGCTCCATAATTTGAAATCTTCTGATGGGATATAGTGTCCTGCAACAAAGTAGGCTGGTTGATTTTGTCCAAACCACCCGTATTGAACATCGTTCCAACTTCCGGATCTTGCTGCGCCTTTTCCTCTTGCGCCTTGATGCACTGGAATGTTTAAGTGTTCCCAAGTTTTGGTCATGGCACTAAAGCCGTTGTGAGATCCTGTTGCAAAATCTGCTCCTGGCTCAACAATCATATCGCCTTTGTAACCATTTTCTTTAAGAGCTTTGATCATACCTTTAATAGGAGCATTTCCTTCACCAGGTGCTAAATGGTCATCATTATAGCCATAGTTATCATCAAGATGAATGTGACCAATGACCCCTGCTCTGGTCATTTCTCCAACCTTTTCTATTGCCCATCTATCAAATTCTTTATCATTTTGTTGAATTGTTTTGTTATGATCACCTTTCCAGTATTTTCTCCAGGTGTTTAAGTGTCCTACATCTAAAGTTGCGGAGATATGGGCGCTTGCTTTTTTTTGAGCTGCTTTTTTATCAATTCCCATTTGAACTAATCTTTTTACCATCTTTTCTCTCGAACCATTTACTAAACTGATCATTTCATCTGGGTGCGAACCGTATTGCTGTGGCCAGAGGTTTTCCATTGCTACATGAATTGGTCTTTTTAGATGGCCTTGTTTTTCTAATTTATCACTTTGACGCATTGCTGAAATGCCTGCTTGCGCGTAGGAATCGTATGCTTCTTCAAGAGCATATTCATGGGCAGACCTTACATGCCTAGACCTTTCTGCTAGTTCGGCGACTTTAGTTATTTGCTGCGTTGACATCTCCCGGTTATAATCTAATCTACTCTTTACTTCGTGGATTGTTTTTTCAATTATTTCTGAAGGAAGTTTTCTTTGATCCCTATCATCAGATAACCCTAATTCTGGAACTAAGGGTCTTAATTCTTTTCTTTTTAGATTTAATTCTTCTTCACTCATACCCTTTTCTAAATCAATCATAGTTTTTCTAGCTTCCCTTAATCTTTTTAGTTTGTCTACACTTTCCATATAATCATGAGAATATTGAGAAGATAATCCTATGGCATTTGCTCTTTGTGATTCGTGCTCTGAGATTAAATTTGCTTCTTCTGGACGAATATTAATTTCTTTTTCGTTTGTTGCTCTTTTTATTCTTTCACGCCAAATTGAATTTTTAAATTGATCGTTAGACTCTCTTTCTTTTTGTGACATTTTTGAAAATTTTCTGAATTCTTGCCTTGCTTCCTGGGTCATTTTGTCTGCTTCATTAATCAAATCACCCCATTTGTATTCTTTTGTTACAAAAGTTTCTTTTTCCCTATCATATTGAGGTAATCTTTCGTTTCTTTTCACTTTGTTTTTATAATAATCAATGTAAATCTCTTCACCTTTTTTAGCTAACTTTTTGTGACCATTTTCATAATATTCCTGACCTTCTTTTGCTGAATTCCATACTGGTTTGAAAAATGTTTGACTTTTTTTAATTTGATTTACAGCGTCTCCAGTTCTTGTATCAATTAACATAAATTCTGCGTGTTCTGCTTCTTTTTCGTGTTTTTCAAATTTCCCTGCCCATTTACCATCTTGATTCCAATTAGCGTCAGACACGGCTCTGTTATATTCCCCTGTGTGTACTACTACTGGACCTCCCCTTGCTACATCAGCTGCAAATTCAATTGCTCTTCTTACTTCTTCTAAGCTTTGCGCTGCTGCTTCATGAGAAAATCCTCTTTGACCTTGACCGGCTAGACCTGTTACTTGAGTTGTAGAATGAGTTGTGATATCAACACGATTTGCTTTTTGAATTTCTCTTAAAGCTTGCCTTTGTTTTTCACCGTAATAGGCAGGAGTGTGACCTTGAGCTGAACCTTTACCTGATCCCATGAAAGCTAACTCTAATTTTTTTGAACCAGGGTTTAATCTTGCAGAGATTTGCTGAACATTTCTAACTGGACCTAAACCAAAACTAAATCCTAGCTCTCCTATGCTAACCCCTACGTCATTTGTACTTGACCCATGATTGTGGCCATGACCAGAATCATCGTGATTGTGAGCTGTCATATCGTACTCTCTATCCATGTTGTTTGAATATCCATTATTTCCGGACCCAGATTCTACCATATTAAAGGTTATATCTTTTTAGTATTTAAGATTTACTCGTTTAGTGAGATAGAAATGTCAGTTTTGATTGTGTGTTGATATCCATTCCAGTTCAATTGTTTCGTAGCTAATCTGGTTTTCTTTTATGGTTAGAATTGTGAACATGCCTTTGCTTTGTTTGTTGTTTAATAATAACCAGTCTTCTAAGAATCCAGTGTTTAGGATTAGTGATGATGTTAGTTGGTTTTGTTCTACTTTGTTGTTTTGTTTATCTACTGCTAATCCTCCTGCTTCGTGGATGTTTCCTGCGATGTTGAAGTTGATGTCGGTGTCTTGCATTAGTTGTTTGGAATCTTTGTTTCCTACGTCTTGGTTTTGGTATGTTGTTGATGGGCCTTTTGTTGTTGTTTTAGCAGCGCCGTGACTTAGGAGAATTGTTGGTTTATTGTTTGTTATTTTGGCTGTTAGTTGTTTTGTTTGTTTTATGTATTGAGGGGTTGCGATGAAGGCGTTTTTTGAGGAGTATCTTTGATCTGTGTAGCCGGGAATTGATAAGACGTTGAAGTAGTTTGATTGGAAAAGTCTTGTTTGGTGCATGTTAAAAATGTTATCGTTTGTTTGTTTTATTTGTTTTATAGCGTAGTTGTAGTCATCTATGTTTTCATGATTTCCAGGAATTACCAAAATTGGAAGATTAGTTTTGGATAGAAGTCCTAGAACTTTGGTGGCTTCGAGTTTATCATTATATTTTATGCCTCTTTTGGAAAATTGTTCGTTGTTTACTAGATCCCCTGGGACGAGAATTGCTTTTATGTCTTGGTTATTTTTGATGTAGGTTGTTACTTGATTTAATTTTTCTAATTGGCCGTGAATATCGCTAATTGCGGCGATTTTTATTTGGTCTTGATTGTTATTTTCAAAGTGATAAGTTGTTTGATTTGGTTGACATGACGTAAGCGATAATGTAATTAAAATGAAGGTAATTGAAAAAAGAATTAGTTTGACATTTTTCATTTCAATCTATTTTTGTGTACTCTTGGTGAGGTTTTGCTTCGTACATGTCTTTGGCTTTTTTAGTCATGTGTTCTATTGCATCTATCGATTGGGCTAATTTGTCATCTATTACGTACTCTCCTTTGTTTGCAGCATCTATTCTTTCATCAACAATTGTCGCTATCTCTTGAATTTCTCTTGCTTCTTGTTCGTTGACATAACCTTTTTGTTTTATTTTATCATAGAAAGTGCTCATTTTTTGATATATTTCTTGAGTTGGTGTATGCGAGAGTTCCTGGTAGAAATCCTTCATATGGTAAGGGTCTTTTTGTGGATTAGCTTTGTAGGGATCTTGATGAATGTTTTGATTATTTTGAGAATATTTCACGTGATCAATTTCATTTGTTTGGTTTATTTTCTCTTGGCTTAATGTTTCTTCAAGACTTTGGTTATTTGTTTCTTTTGATTTGGTTGTTTCTTTTGATTCTTTGTTTTCTTCTTTTTCTTTTGTTTTTAGTTTTGTTTTAACTTGTTTTACTTCACTTTCTTCTTTTTGAAGCTCAATTTCTTCTTTTTCTTTGGTAACTATGATTTCTTGCTGACTTTCTTTGATTAATTTTTTGGCTTTTTCTATCTCTTCTTTCTTTTTTTTCTCTATTTCTTTTAATTTTTTGATTCTTTTCTGTGGCGATAATTTTTTTAATTCTTCTTCTAAATTATCTTTATCTTTAGGCATAGTTTTAGAAAGAGAGAAGAGAATAAAAGATTTTCGCTTATTTTGGGGATTATAATTAAAAAATCATTTTGCAAGCATCCGATGAGATTTTTTAAATACCATATAAGTTACGTAAGCAAAAACAAAATGAAGTCCTTTTTTATTACCATAAAATTTTTTTAGAGCTTGACTTTTTTCTTTCTCTGATACTTTTCCTTTTTCTTTAAAATTATAAAAATCACCAAATAGTGTTTGTTTTATAGAGGTCTTTTTTTTGTTTGGATTATATAGACCACCAAAGAGTAATTTTTTGATGGAATCTGGTTTTTCAGGTCCATCATCTTCTTTTTTATCTTTTTCTTCTTTTATTCCTTTTGCTTCATTTACATATTTTAATAAATCATCACCTAAAGCTTCCATTGAACTCACTACCGAACCAACAACATCACCAATAAGAATTTTACTTTCTTCTTCTTTGAGGTTTTTATATCTTTTTACTTCATCATCCGTCCAATTATAAACTCGTAAATTCATTTTAAATCGGCCTATATGAACTGGTCCTCTTTGGTAACCTTCTTGATGAACTTTTAACTCAGCCCTGGTTCTAAAATTAAATGTTGCTAAGATACAGACGTAACCATTAGCAACTTTTTCTTCACCTACTTTGATGCTTGAACTCTTTCTTGCTAAGAATTCTATATCTACCATAGAACTCTCAAAGGTCGCTATGATGTCGGCCATCCCCATGCTTCTTTGTTTTAGAGAGAGTTTACCTACATTTCTTAAGTAAGGTTTTATCCACTCAACATACATTTTGATTATTTCATAATGCTGCGCCAAATAATTTAATGAAAAGTTTCTTCTGTTTTCTTGTTCTTTATGAGTTGCTTTTCTCCAAGTTATATATTGAGTTAATTGTCTTAATAAAACTACGATTACTTTTTCATTGAAATCTGCTTTTAATTTATTTACGTAATTTTCCATCTCATCTTTATCTTTAAAAGGAGGAGCGCCAAAGAACAAATCAGGAAGAGTAACATATTCTAAATTACTTGCAAGACCATATACTGAACCTGGACTTTTTCCCCCACCTTGAGCGAAGTCTACAAAATATCCCTTAAGAGTGATTTCGCTTCCTTTATTTCTTTTATCTAATTCTTTTTCTAATTCTTTTTCAACACTACGATAATACTCTAATCTTTCATCAAGAATCCTTAATTCACGAACCATTTGAAATAATTCTTTTACCATCCTCCCGGTGTTTGCTAGAAATTGGCCTATTTTATCCTGTTGTCCACCTAATCTTACTTGAGTTACACCAAAAAAAGCACTATTTTCTGCTGCTGCAAAGGAGTCCTCTAATTTATCAATTATAGGAAATTTTTCACGTAAAAAATCTAAAGTCCAATAATAATTTTCTTCTATACTCATATCGGCAATCTGATACATAAGAGTATAATTTTTCATGGATTTTGGAAAACCAGTTTTTAAATAATCGCCATCTAAAACTTCGTGTTCTTCTTCAAGAGCGTCTTTTGGATCGTAATTGTCACCTTTAATTGGTTCATATACTTTAGATATTTTATTGAATTTGTATTTTTCTTTAGCTTTTGGCAAGATGAAACCGTGACGAATTAGAAGCTTAGACCTATAATCATCATCGTTAAAAGTTATTTTTTCTACCATCTATTTTTACCTAAGATATTTAATATTATTTTTATGTTTAATAATGTTTTGGAAAAATGGCTTTGTGTTGTTAAAAAATAAAAGATAATAAGACTACCAATCCTTGAAATATTAAACTCGTTTTCATGTTAATCATAAGAGCTATCATCAATACTAACATTCTTCCCAGACACATTGATATTTCACGTGAAACAAAGTAACTTGCTGCTTCATCTTTGGCTTTGTCAAATTCAAGGGCCATTAAAGGAGATTTTCTAATTCCATTGACAATTGATGCAAAGATTGTAGCAATGTAAATGTGAGTTGTTGTTTGAACTAAAGATCTAAAAATCCAAGCCAAAGTTTCAAATATACTGGATGTCCGAACCATTTTTCTTTTATCTTTTTTATCACTAATTTTTCCTACAATTATTACCAGAATTGCACTAACTCCAGAAAGGATTGTCCCTACTACCCCAAGAGATAAATAAGAGCCTAATATGAAGAAAATAAATAAAGGCCAAATTACGCCATTAGACATAACTTCGGCCCCTCGTCCCATAAAAAATAAGGAATCTTTCCAATGATCTTTATTGATAATTTGTTTAAATTTAAAATGATATTTTATATGGTCTTCTGAACTTAAAAATAAAATCAGACCAGATAATAAAAATAAGACACCTGAGGTGATGTAGGCTGCTAGAAATCCAAAATAAGAGATGATTAATCCGCCTAATAATGGACCTGCACTTATCCCAACAATTCTAAAGGCCATGTTCTTTCCAACTTCTGCGCCCCTATGATCTTGATCACTATTTAAAAAAAATAATAAATTCATACCCATCCAATAAAATGCAACACTTACCCCACCAATTAATCCAATGAGTATTAGAGGTATTGGATAAAATTTTAATAGATGAAGAGCAACGAGAGTTAGAATATAAAAAGGGATACTTACCAAAATAGAGTGTTTTAGTCCGTATTTAGAAGAAAACTTTGCCGCAATTGGTGTAAATACTGCAAAGAATAAAGACATAGAGACATAATATAAAATTGTTTGTTGAAAACTATATCCCAGATCGTGATGAAGATACAGAGGTACAAATAATCCAACTATGGCTGTTGCAAAAGATCTTATTGCAGTTGACAAATAAATCTGTTTTAATTTATTATTATGAAGCATATGAATTATTTCATGATAATTTAACATAAACGATATTAAAAAAATAGAACTTATAAGTTTTTTGTTTAATGGTGCTAATTAGAAGGATTGTTTTTTGAATAAGTAATTAATTTTGACAAATAATTTTGAATATCAACTTGATTTGGGATGTGTTTTATTTGAAAGTCATTAGTTAGAATTAAAGTGTATGATTTGAAGATTTTGTCTAAAAAGTTTCTTTTGATTTGAAAATGATTTATTTGATTGTAAAAGATTTGTTGTTTAATAAATTTAATCCTATTTTTATAAAAACAATATTTTTTATTTGATCTTATTACACCTAGTACAATCCCCCCTATAACCACCAAAGAGATGAATATTAAGGAGATTAAGTTAGATGTTGCTTCTTGATTTGCTTTTAAATTAAGTAGGCTTATATTGAGTAATACACCTAAATAGAAAATCGTTCCTAAAGCAATTAAACTTGATATTTTTGGAATTAAGGATCTTGATTTTGATTTTTGTAATACATACAATGGTTTTTCTTGTTCAATGATATTGTCCATATTACTTAGAAATAAAAATTAGTTTATAATTTTTTTCATTTGTGAAGATTAGAAGAATTGTTCAATTTTATAAAAAAAAAGAAAAAAAAAGAAAAAACCATTAGGTCTATTCAGTTGCTGGTGCGTCAGCTGCTGCGTCTGCTGCTGCTGGTTCTTCTGCTACAACTACTACTGGTTGCGGTGCTGCGATTGTTGCATCAGATGCAGTTGTTCCTTCAATCTCAACTTCGTCTCCAGATAATTGTGCCCATCTATCAGATCTGGATAATACTTGACCAGCTAATCTAGTGTCTTGACCGGAGTAACCTGCTACTAACATAGCCATGTTGTCGCCATTCTCAAATAGTTTTACTCTTGCAACACCAGGT
>Ga0233439_10002616_pt1 | contig 20024 bp, 23 predicted proteins | sample SI_123_September_6_FD_182713 | JGI IMG/M metagenome (GOLD analysis project Ga0233439, IMG submission 182713) | Seawater microbial communities from Saanich Inlet, British Columbia, Canada - SI_123_September2016_100_MG | ecosystem: Environmental > Aquatic > Marine > Inlet | place: Canada: British... | reverse complement strand
AAGAACTAACCCCTGAATCAGGATTCAACATTGTTCTAATGGATACATTTGCACCTGAAGGGGAGAAACTAACTCTCGTAAAACATACTGAATCAAAACAAGAAGCATTACAAGTGCAACAAGAATACAAAGAGTTAGCGAAATCGGGGGAAGTGTATGCAGATTCTGTGCATATCTATGACCAAGACACATTATTTCATTTTGATAACAAACTAAAACTTGAAGGAGATTCATCATGCTAAGTAAAAAAGAAAGAGAATACCTAGAGGGAAATCTAAAGGTATCAAAGAACTATGAGAACAAATTACTCTTCTCAATTAGGACAAAACTACGGTGCTATCTTGATACGGACTTGCAATTATTGCAATCGGGGTTGGTAAGGGGTCTCCCCTTACTTGGGAAGCTGACGTCATACCAGACTAAACTAACTCCGCCTAGAACAATATTGTCAATTATGATTAAATATCTTAATTGTTATCTCAAAATATGGATGCAAGATGCCCTGAATGTGAAAAGGTTGCAATATTAGATGATGATGTAACAAATGTAAAATGTCCTCATTGTAATTTTGAAGCAGATTATGATACCTATATTGAAATTATGAAAGATCAAGCTGTAAATATGTCAGCTGATTATATTCCAGATAGACCTGGAATTTAATTACCAATAATTTCCTTTATCAGAACAATCTAAATGAGATCCACAATTTGGGCAAAACATGTGACATGCTTGCATGTCTACCATCTTATTATCGCATCTAGGACATCTGATTTCTTCTGTCATGCCTATCATTGTAAATCTTGATTTAAAAATAATGTCCAAAGGTTAATTAGTCGTTCAACTTTTTTTTGGAATAATTGGCAAACTTCAAACTTACAATCTCAGACATTAAAGGAAAATCAATTTCAAAAGAACTCAAAGATAGCGATGCTAACCCTTTGTTAGGATTAGAGTTAGGAAATGAAACTGATGCATCTATTGTAGGATTAACTGGAAAACTAAAACTCACTGGAGGTAGTGACAAATCTGGAGTTCCAATGAGAACTGATGTTCATGGTGCAGCAAGAAAAAGAGTTTTACTTTCTAGAGGTGTTGGTTTACAAGATGCAGAATATGGACAACGAAAAAGAAAACTATTGAGAGGAAATTCAGTTTCTGAAGAAATCTATCAAGTAAATTGTAAGTTTGATGGAGAACTACCAGTTGAAGCTCCTGTTGAAGAAGCAACAGAAGAAAAAACTAAAGACAAAAAAGAATAACTTAACATATACCGATTCTACTTTTTGACACATGCATTGGAGAGAAACTCTTCCTGATTGGTACATCAAAAAATATGGTTATCAACCATGTGTTAACATTGGTACTGCAGGTCATGTAGATCATGGAAAAACTACTCTAATTCAAGCTTTAACTGGTTCATGGACAAGTGTTCATAGTCAAGAACTAAAACGTGGAATTACAATTCGCGTTGGTTACTCTGATGTGGCATTTTACAAATGTAAAAAGTGTGAAGAACCATTAGGATATTCTACAACTCCAAAATGTAATAATTGTGGAAAAGAAAGTGAACTATCACGAGTTGTAAGTTTCGTAGATAGTCCTGGACACGAGAGTTTAATGTCAAATATGCTTTCAGGTTCTGCATTAATGGATGGTGCATTACTGTTGGCTGCAGCAAATGAAAAAGTTCCTAAACCCCAAACAAAAGAACATCTCTTAGCATTACAAACTCTTGGAATTCAACAAATAGTAGTAGTTCAAAATAAAGTCGATTTACTTTCGTATCAAGAGGCTCTTGATAATTATAAAGAAATAACTAATTTTGTTAAAGGAAGTCATGCTGCAAAAGCACCAGTCATCCCAATTTCTGCACAGTCAGGATTAAACATTGATGCTTTAATTGGCGCTATTGAATCGACAATCAAAACTCCAGAGAGAGATGAAAAAGCAGATACAGTAATGCAGGTTTTACGTTCTTTTGATGTAAATAGACCTGGAATAAAATTAAAAGATATCAAAGGTGGTGTAATTGGTGGAAGTTTAACTCAAGGGGTTTTCAATATTGGTGATGAAATTGAGATTAAACCCGGAGTTATGAATGAAAAGAAAAAAACATACGAACCGCTACTTACTGAAATTACATCTTTAGGAACTGCTGCAGGTATTGTTGAATCAGTAAAGCCAGGTGGCTTGGTTGCTATTGGAACAAAATTAGATCCTTCAATGACTAGAAGTGATTCATTTATTGGTTCAGTTATTGGTAAACCTGGTACTCTTCCTGATAATTCAACTTTGTTAAAATTAGATGTTAACTTGTTTGATTCTGCAGTAGGTGTTACTGAAGATATTAAGGTCCAACCAATTTCTTCTGGAGAATTACTTCGATTAAACATTGGTACTGCTCCAGTTTTAGGTACAGTTAAAAAAATAAAATCAACTAATGTTGAGATAGAACTAAGGAGACCTGCGTGTATTTTTGAAGGTGGAAATGTTGCAATTAGTAGAAGAATTGCTGAAAGATGGCGACTTATTGGTGCAGGAATAGTTGGTTGAAGTCATCTGTGACACAAGTTTTTTAATTCATTTAGCCACAAACAGAATCAAAAATTTAGATAATCTTGATGTTGAGATAGGGCAAATTAGTTTTGTTGTACCTCAAGTTGTAAAAAATGAATTATTTGAGTTAGACAAAAACCCTGAAAAAACACACGATATCCAATCTACTCTTAAATATATTAAAAATTTTAAAGTAATTTCTATTCTTGGTTCATTTGCAGATGAAGAATTACTTGATTATGTATCTAAAAATAGAGTTATTGTAGCTACAATGGATAAAGAACTAAAAAAACAGATTAAAAATAATGGGAGTTCAATTATGTCTTTTTCAAATAACAAAATTGTTTTGGAATCTTAGAAATATTTAAGATTGAGTAATTATCAATTATTCCTATGACTTTGAATTTTGAGAGTAAAGCATTTGAAAATGGCGGTGTTATCCCAAAAAAATATGGCTATAAACATGGAAACACAAGTCCTCCTCTAAAAATTAATGAAATTCCTGAAAATACAATATCCCTTGTTTTGATAATGGATGATCCTGATGCAATGGGAGCTGTTGGTAAAATTTGGGTACATTGGGTTGTATGGAATATAGATCCTAAAAATTCTAAATTTGAAGAAAATTTAATTCCAATAGGTTGTATGGAGGGAAAAACTGATTTTGGTGAAATTGGTTATGGTGGCCCTGCTCCTCCAGATAAAGAACATACGTATATTTTCAAATTATATGCTTTGGATCAAAAATTAGATGTTAGTAAAGACTCTACTAAAAAAGAAATTGAATTAGTAATGAAAAATCACATTCTTTCAGAATCAACACTTGAAGGAAGATATGCACCTTAATTTTTATGACTTTGTTATTTTTTTATACAAAGAATAATAAGCAAAGTTTTTTAAAAAATACTAATTGATTTCAAATACAAAACTTATTTCTATAGGCAATTTTGATTTAAAATTAAATCATCTTTTAATTATTGGAGTTTTATCTTTAGCTTTCACTATATCTTTTCTTCTTCGTGCTCAACCTGCTGATTATGGATTTGAATTAAATGAATTTGATCCTTTTTTTAATTACAGAGCAACTCAGCATATTGTAGATAATGGATTAAATTCTTACCTTGATTGGAATGATTCACTAAGTTGGCATCCTCATGGTAGGAATGTATCAGAAACTTCTCAGGTTATGCTTCATCTAACAGCTGCTGCAACATATTGGATTTTTGGAGGGGGAATGGATCTTTATGATTTTACTATTTTATTTCCTGTGATCTTTGGATCTTTATCTGCAATTGTATTATTTGCTATAGTTAGAGTAATTGGAGGAACAACAGCAGGGCTATTTTCTGCTCTTTTATTTTCTGTATCATTACCAATTTTAATTAGAAGTCCAATGGGATGGTTCAAATCAGAACCTCTGGGGATATTTTTTGGTTTAGTAGCGATTTATTTGCTATTAAGTGGAATAACTTCCCAAAATAAAAAAATAGCATTTATGAAATTAGTTGGAGCAGGAATTTTTACTACTTTTGCAATATCTGCTTGGGGAGGTAATCAATTCTTTATCATCCCAATAGGATTATTTTTTCTAACATTATCATTTTTGAGAACAGATCATAAATTCATAATCTGGGCAATTCCTGTTTATACTATTGTAACAATCTTGGCCTCTTTAGGATTTGAAAGAGTTAGTTATAGTTTTATTTTTGGATTAGGTGGAATTACTTTAGTATCTTCTACAATATTTATGGTTTCATGTATATTTATTCAAAATAAAAGCTCCAAAAACAAAACTAGAAATGGTTTAATATTTTTATTTGCAATTTTAATTATTCTACCAGGTATTCTTGTGATCAATTCTGAATCTCAATTTTTACCTGGTGCAAGTCATAGATACCTTAATGCTCTTAATCCGTTTTTAACAACTACTGATCCTTTAGTAGATTCGGTATCTGAACATGCAACAACTACACTTCCACAATCCTTTTTGTTTCATTCAGTTTTAATGATATTTTCAGGATTAGGAATTTGGTTAATTATTAAAAATATTCAAAATAAAAATTCCAATTTTATAAACAATGACATGTTATCATTTGCATTAATCTTAGGAATTGTTGGAGTCTATGTGAGCTCAACATTTGTCCGATTGGAAGTTTTTGCTTCTATTTCTGTAATTGTTTTAGCTTCTTTAGGTTTAACCGCTTTAACAAGGGAATTTTTTAAACATAGATCTAGTTCAAAGAATGTATCTAGCAAGTTAATTAAAATTCCGTTTGTAATAGGAGTAATTGTTCTTTTGACCATACCTCTGATTTATCCGGTTGGATCAGAGGTTTCGACTTTAACTGATATTCCTCCTACAATCATGAATGGCGGTTCCAGTTATGGTGTTTATACAAGTGATTGGTTAGATGCATTAGATTGGATTAAAAATAATACTCCTAAAGATGCGGTTGTTGCTTCATGGTGGGACTATGGATATTGGATTTCTACAATGGCAGATAGGGCATCATTAGCAGATAATTCAACTGTTAACACATGGATTATACAAAATATAGCTAAAATGTTACTTGATAATCCAGATTCAAGCTGGATTACATTGAATGAGATGCAGGCTGATTATGTGCTAATTTTTGTTACTGGTGAAAGGTTGAATCTGGATATCCCTGAACCGTACTATACTTTAGGTGGTGGTGGTGATGAATCAAAAAAACAATGGTTTATGAGAATTGCAGGTTATGACACTTCAAAGTATTTACACCAAGATGGAACTAGTGGAACCGACTATTTCTGGAATGAAACTCTATTGGGTAAAATGTTCCCCTTTTCACTTTTAGGATATGTCAATCCAAATAATCTAAATCAACAGTCCCCAACTTATGTTCCAGGATATATTGGAATATATGAAAAAGATGTTAAATTTCCTTTAGATGGTGACGGACCATTAAGATTGGTTTATACATCATCTAGTTTTAATGAAGAAAATATTGGACCAATGATTGGTGTCTTTGTTTATGAAGTAAACAAAGATTACAAACCTGTATCTTAGGAATACCTTTCAGCTAATCTATATCTCATGTATTTATCGTCTGGTGAAAACTTTGCAGGATGGACAGAATTAGTATCCCCACTACATTTTGGACATTTTTCTTTTAATGTATAGTGAAAACATTTAGAACATTTTCTTAATAAAAATCTCATTTTAATTATCTCTTGTTTTCTTTGAATCTTCTCTAGTAAATTTGAATGATCCTTTTTTCTTTGCTATGTTTGTTTCAACCTCTTCTATAATTGGTTTTAATAATTTTTCAGCTGATTTAAAATCTTCAGAAGTAATTGAGATTCTATATTTTGGTGCACCTAAGTATGTGATATCTATAGTAGTATCTTTTTTTATAATATCCACCAATGTCTTTTTAATTATTTCAACACCATTAGATTGGTTATTTGTAATTTCCATAATTCCTCTAATTTCTACTGAAGGAAGTTTAATTTTTGAACAAATATCTTCAATTATAGTTGCTGTTTTTTTTGCAAGTTTTAGTTCTTTAACTGAGTCAATCCCGTTTCTTGCGATTAATATGAATGCATCATACACCGAATCAAATTTTGAATAAATATTATCTTCTAATTTTTCAATTTCTTCATCAGTTAAGTTTGCTTTCTCTTGAACATTTTGTAATAGAGTTTTACCTTTTTCAAATTTTTTGACTTCTTTGAGCTTTTGCTTTTTCTGATCTTTTGAAACTTGTTTTAATGACAGATCTATATCTCCTCGTTGAGCATTTACTTTTTTTACAAGAAGAACTTTTTTCTCCCCATCTCTGACGAATCTGCTTACTGATCTAATCCATCCTGGAGCAATTTCTGAAATGTGTAAAAACCCTTGAATGTCGTCATATTCATCTAATGTGACATATGCTCCATGATCCATCACTTTGGTGACAGTCGCAAGAATTATTTCTCCTTGTTCTGGCATTTCTTGGGTTTCAGTAGACATTTCTTCTAAAACTCCTTTATGCGTAAATTAATGTTTGCTGGCTAGAAATCTATGCCTTTTTTTGCTTTAATTCCTTTCTGAAATGGATGTTTGATCTCTCTCATTTCTGTAACAAGATCAGCAATTTCAATTACTTCATCTTTAGCATAATTTCCTGTTAGTATCAAATCTACATTTTTTGGTTTTAATTTTATTATATTTAGTACATCATCAACTGAAATTAAATTAAGATTTACGGCATAGTTTATCTCATCTAAAATTACAATATCATAATTCCCTGATTGAATTTTTTCATTACTAATTCTAATTGCTTCTTTTGCTACTTTTTCATGATCTTCTTTTGGACTTTTATCATCAATTATGCCAACAAACCCTTTCCCAACTGCAACCATTTCAAACTCAGGTTCAAGCCTCTTTGATGAATCCATTTCACCATAATGCCATGAACCTTTAATGAACTGAATCATACATGTTCTCTTTTCATATCCAGTTGCACGCAAAGCAATCCCTAATGCTGCAGTTGTTTTACCTTTACCTTTTCCAGTATATACTATGGTTAAACCATCATTTTCCATCATTTTCATTTAATAGATCTCACTAAAAACATTGAGGATATCTACAATCTATCAATTTAAATAAAAAATAATCCTAGTCATGCAAATTGAAAATTCCTAGAATTATAATTGCAGGTGCTACTAGTGGAGTTGGAAAGACATCCATAACATGTTCAATAATTTATGGATTACAAAAACATGGTTTTTCTGTTCAACCATTCAAGGTTGGACCTGATTACATTGATCCTGGCTATCTATCCCGTATTTCAAAAAATGAAACATACAATTTGGATGCTTGGCTTATGGGTGAAAAGCAATTACTGCATAGTTTTACGTCAAATTCAAAATCTAGCATATCTGTAATTGAAGGAGTCATGGGATACTATGATGGATTTAGTGGAGATTCTAACTATGCTAGTACACATCATGTGGCATCAATAACAAAATCACCCGTACTATTAGTTTTAGATGCAAGTAAAACTTCTCGTTCTATTGCTGCAACTGCACTTGGATTCATAAAATTTCATAGAAATTCTCGTATTGTTGGAATCATTTTAAATAAAATAGGCAGCAAAAAACATGAACTTTTGTGTAGAAGTGCTCTAGAAAAAACTAAAATTCCAATAATTGGAGTAATTCCAAAAAATCTTTTACTAACAATGCCATCAAGACATCTTGGATTAATTTCAACATTAGAAAATAATGTTCTTAAAAAACAAATTAAGAAAGTGTCTAAAATTATTTCAGAAAATATTGATATTAATCAAATAATTAAAATTGCAAAAAATTCATCTGATCTTACTAAAAAATCGAAACCCATACCTAAAAAATCAAAAACCACTATTGCAGTCGCACTTGATACTTCATTTAATTTCTATTATCAAGATAATTTAGAAGCATTACGTCGTGAAGGTGCAAATCTAAAATTCTTTAGTCCTGTGAAAGATAAAAAAATTCCAAAGTGTGATGGTCTTTACATTGGTGGTGGTTTTCCTGAAATTTTAGGAGATGTTCTTGAAAAAAATCAAATCATGAAAAAATCAATAAGAAAATTATCTGAAGATAATCTTCCCATTTATGCTGAATGTGGTGGATTGATGTATCTAACAAAATCTATTTTGTCTGAAAATAAAAAATACAAAATGATTGGACTATTTGATGCTGAAACTAAAATGACAAAAAAAATGAGACTAAATTATACTAAAGGTAAGATTATTTCAAAAACTCCAATATCTGAAAAACTACATAATTTTCAAGGTCATGAATTCCACTATTCACATTTGGATTCAGTTTCATCTGATTCAAAATTTGCTTATACTTTAGAAATTGGTGAAGGAATAAAGAAACATCAGGATGGACTGATTCAAGATAACACATTAGCATCTTATGGCCATCTCTACTTTGATAGCTCAAACTATGCAGAAATTTTTGTTAAAAATTGTATAAAATACTCAAAGAGATGATTCTGCTCTAATTAATTTGAAAATTGCATTAATTGTAGCAGATACCGAAGAACTTCCTCCCTTTCTACCAATATTAGTGATGAATGGTGCTTCTTGTAACTTTGATAACTCTTCTTTTGATTCTGCAGCACAGATGAATCCTACTGGGATTCCGATGATTAAAGCTGGTTTTACTATGCCTTCTTTGACCATCTGAATTACTTCTTGAAGTGCAGTTGGGGCATTTCCTATTGCTACAATTCCTCCATTAATGTTTGAGATTGCAGTCCTCATTGATACTTGGGAACGGGTTTTACCTTCTTTTTTTGCTAATTCCATTATTTCTGGTTTTGAAATGTTACAAACTACATTATTTCCAAAGTCTTTTGGATTTTGTTTATTCATCCCTCCAATTACTCCATTAACATCAACTACTATACTACAACCATTTTTCAAAGCATTCATTCCACTTACAATTGCATCTTTATGAAAAATTAATTTATTTTTATCTGCAAAATCAAAGTCTGCTGTTGAATGAATTATTCTTCTAACAATAGGCCATTCTTTTTCACTAAAGTTATGTGTACCTATTTCATCTTCAATCATTTGCATACTGGCATCTTCAATTGATTGACCTTTCTTAGTTTGCATCTTCTGCCTCTTTTGTTCTCTCTAAAATCAAATCTATCATTTTTTGATCTGTCCCTATATGTTTTGTAATGTATGATTTTTCTATAATAGATTTTTCAAGTGCTGGTATCAAATCATTATTGATATCTGTTTTTACATGTGCTCCTTCATGAAGGAAATAAAAAACAATTATCAAAACTTTGGGATTATCTTTTTCACATTTTTTTATTCCTTCAAAAATATCTGGTTGTTCTATTTCTAGCCAACATCTACTTACATTTCTATAGGAATCTTTTAGATTATTTACAATATAGTCTAAAGACATTTGGGCATTAGGATCTTTACTTCCATGTCCAATGATCATTACATCTACTTCATTATTTGAAAGTGAAATATTGTTTTCTTTTAATGTTGTATCTATTCTACTTTCAACTACGTCAACCAAAGTTTTATGCATACTCATTTGTTTTGTAACTACAAATTTTACTTTGGTATCTTTTTGATATTTCATTACTTCTGTAACTGCAATTTTCACTTTTCTACCAGGATACAAAAAGTAAGGAACAATGGTCAAAGAATCAATGTCTTCTTTTAGACATTTAGGAATTCCATCCTCGATATATGGTGGTTCTACTTCTAGAAAACAAAAATCTGTGAATTCATAGTCTCCTTTTGCCTTGATTCCTTGACAAATTACATCTAGTTCTTCAGACGCTTCTCTTTCTCTACTCCCTCTATCAATAAGTAATAATCCTCTTTTCAATTCATTATCCTCGCTATTGCTATAGTCAAATTTGGCGGGAATTTCTGCTTTTCTACTATTAATTGGCCTTTAGATACTTTGATGGCAGCTGCTTCTGATACACTCGCAGTTCCTTCAAAGGCTTTTACAGTTTCAGAAGGATTTGGGGCTGAAATCTCTGCTAATTCTTCTCTATTCACATATTCAACTGGAATTCCCATTTCTATTCCAAGATCTATTAGTCCTTGTACATCTTCTGGTTTTTTTATTGATACTAGTTTTGCAATTGATTTTGAATTAAGTTTGAATTTTTTTAAACAAAATTCAATACCTTTCCTAATTGTTTCTTTTGAGGTATCCCAATGTAATCCAATACCTATTACTAAACTTGGTGGGCGATATATTACAGATTTTTTTGATATTTCACTTTCAATTTTTTTATCAGAAATTATCAGGTGAGCTTTAGAATTTGATTTTTTTAATTGTTCCATGTTTTCATATATTACAACATTTTTTGGTAATTTTTTATACCAATTTTTCTCCCCTGTTTCTTGAAATACTCCTATTGGTTCTTCATTTACCATATGTGCACTAATTTTAGTTACTGTTGAATCATCATCTATTTTCCAATTAAATTCTCTCCCTACAAGATCTACTGCAATTGTTTTGTTTACATCAGCTGCTGTGGTAATTACAGGCAGTGCTCCAAGTTTTTCTGCAATTTCTTCAGTAAGTTCATTGGCTCCACCTATATGTCCGGATAAAACACTAATTACAAAATTTGTTTTATCATCAATTACAATTACTGCAGGATCTGTTTTTTTATCTTTCAAATATGGAGAAATTAATCTAATTACTGCCCCTAATGAAAAAATACAGATTAATGCATTATTATTTTTAAAAAGCTCAACAATTTTTTCAGTTGTAGGCTCAGAATACCATGTCATTCCTATTGCATCAGTTGTCAGTTTTGAGGGTGCAAATACATCCCAATCTGGAAATAATTTTTTCAGATTTTTTCCAATATTTACTCCATTTTTAGTAATAGCGAGAACTGAAGTTTTTTCCATAATCAAAATCTTCTAACTTTAATAAAATACCTTACTGTTCAGATTTTCTAGCCAAAATATTTCCTTCAAAATCAAATAATATTACATCAATTGGAACTTTTTCTTCAGAATGTTTTCTCATATGTTTATACGTCTCACCACAAATCAAGTCAAAAAATCCCTTAACTTGATTTTCTTGAATAATTTCTGAAACGTGTCTTGCAGTATTTGCTTTTTTTATCTCTTGAATTACATTTTCATTTGCATTACATTTTTGAGCTAACTCAGCTAGAAAACTCATATCTACTTTAGATCCTTTAACATGAGTTTGTTTAACACCTGCTGCCATTTTTACTAGCTTTCCAATGAAACCTACAACATATGCTCTTTTGATATCTTTTCTACCACACTGTTGAATGGCATATCCTGAAAAATCACCTATTTGTACAAAACAATGTTCTGGTAAATCTACTATTTTTTTTGCAAAATCTTCACTTCTTCCACCAGTTGTAAGTACAACTATATCATTTCCTGCTGCAATTGCTACATCCAAATTCTGTCTAATTGATGCTGCATAAGCTGCTGTAGAAAATGGAATTACAATTCCACTAGTTCCTAAAATTGAAATCCCATTTACAATTCCTAATCTTGGATTGTCTGTTTTTGGTCCTAATTCTTTACCTTTAGGAACTGAAATAATTACCCTAATTCCTTTCTCTAAAAGAACTTCTTTTCCTGCTTCTCTTAAATTTTCAATAATCATTTTTTTAGGAACTGGGTTTATTGCAGGCTTGTTAATTTCCAAACCTAATCCTTGTTTGGTTACTATGCCAACTCCTTCTCCCCCGTCAATTTCAATTTCGTTTATTTTTTCAGTAAATGACAACTCTACAATAATTTCTGCTCCATGTGTAACATCTGGATCATCTCCTCCATTTTTGATTACTATGCATTTTGCTTTATCAGATTCAAATCCACATGAATCAATTGGAATTTGAAGATAGGATCTTTTTGGTAATAAAATATCTATATTCTCAATTTTTTTCTGATTAATTATTGATAATAGTGCAGCTTTTGATGCAGCAGTTGCACAACTTCCTGTAGTATAACCTGTCTTTAATTTTGTCTTTTCTTCTTCCACATTGATTGCATTCATTTTATGGTATTAACTCTTATTTCTTAATTTTTGAAAATTATTCAAATAGATTTAAAATTAAAACAAACTTGGTTCTATTATGGTCAAACCTCTAAAAATTGTTATTACTGGGGCTAGCGGATTTATTGCAAAAAATCTTAGAAAATATTTATCAGAAAATAATATTGAATTAATTTCAATATCTAGAAATGACTTTAAGAATTTTAAATGTGAGACTAAAATTATTTCAAAGAATTATGAAGGAAAAATTTTTTTAAAAAAAATACAAAATTCAGATGCATTAATTCATCTTGTTGGAATAGGAAAACAATCTATAAACACTGATTATGATATGATAAATACCGAACTAACAACACATATTGTAAATTTAAGTAAAAAAGCTAAAATAAAAAAAATTGTCTTTTTGAGTGGTCTAGGAGTTTCACCCAACACATCATTAGGTTATTTTATTTCAAAATATAATGCTGAAAAGCAAATTATTGATTCTGGTTTAGACTATACAATTTTTAGACCTTCATATGTTGTTGGAAAAGATGATTTATTTTCAAAAAATCTAAAAAAACAAATTAAATCTGGAGAAATTATAATTCCTGGTTCTGGTAACTATTCAATTCAACCAATACATGTGTCTGATGTTGTAAAAGTAATTTTTGAATCAGTATCAAAATTCAACAATAAAACCATCGATCTTGTTGGGCCTGACTATGTAACTTTTGAAAAATATGTTAAACTCTTTTCTAAAGGAACTAAAACAAAAATTAGAAAAATTAAACTTGAAGAGGCATATCATAATGCAATAATAAATTCAAAATCTAATTTCGGAATTGATGATCTCAATATTTTAATTGGTAATTTTAAAGGAAATCAAAAGAGATTATCTAAAATATCTAAAATTGAATTTCAATCAGTGTTGAGACTGTTACAATCCGGCAGATTGCTTTAATGTTTCAGATTTATCAGTTTTTTCCCAAGTAAATTCAGGCTCATTTCTTCCAAAATGACCATAAGCTGCAGTTTTTTTGTAAATTGGTTTTTTCAAATCTAATTGAGAGATAATTCCAGATGGTTTCATATCAAAATTTTTTCTAACCAACTCTTCAATTTTATTTTCAGGAATTTTATTTGTTCCAAATGTATTAACATAAAGTGATACTGGTTCTGCAACTCCTATGGCGTATGCTAATTGAACTTCACATCTATCAGCTAATCCTGCTGCTACTAGATTTTTTGCAATATATCTACACATGTAGCATGCAGATCTGTCAACTTTGGATGGATCCTTTCCTGAGAAAGCCCCACCACCATGTCTTCCAAATCCACCATAACTATCAACAATAATTTTTCTTCCAGTTAATCCTGCATCTCCATGTGGACCACCAATTACGAATTTTCCTGTAGGGTTTATGTGAGTTTTAACTTCATCATTCCAAAGATTTCCTAAAACTGGTTTGATTACTTTATCAATAATTTCTCTTGATATTTCTTCTTGAGATACTTCTGGAGCATGTTGTGTTGATATAACAACTGTTTCAATTTTTGTTGGTTTATTATCTTCATATCTTACAGATACTTGTGATTTACCATCAGGTCTAACCCATGGTAAAGTATCGTCTCTTCTTACTTGTGATAATTTTTGAATAAGTTTATGTGCTAGTAAAATTGGCATAGGCATTAGTTCTTCAGTTTCATTTGATGCATAACCGAACATCAAACCTTGATCCCCTGCACCTTGCTCTTTTCCTTCAGCAGCTGTTACACCTTGACTGATATCTGGACTTTGTGAATGTAATTTTAAATCAACTTTACAACTATCTCCATCAAACATCAAATCTTTGTTATCATAACCGATTTCCTTGATTGTCTTTCTAACTAATTCTTCTTGAGCTTTTTTATCAAATTCTGCTTTTGATGTAACTTCTCCTGATACAACAACATAATCAGTTGTGACCATTGTTTCAACTGCAACTCTGGAATTAGGATCTTGTTTGAGGTATTCATCTAAAAATGCATCAGAAATATTATCACATATTTTATCTGGATGTCCTTCAGTAACTGATTCGGAAGTAAATAGAAAATTATTGGTCATAAAACCACACTACTAACTAGAGTTCGTTTTCTAGTTTGATAAATAATACATTGTTGCCTCTTACGATAACTCTACCGTAATTTGCAATTGTTTTGCCATCATGAAGCTCTTCTGCATCAGTCATAATCAAATTCATATAGGAATCTACGTTGTCCATTTTTCCTTTATACTCAACTTCATTTTTTAATCTTACAGTAACTTTCTTCTTGGTACTTTTTTGAAGAGTTGTTAGAGGTCTTTTTGCGCTAGTAGTTGGTTGGGACACTAATTGTTCACTTATTTTGAAACCTTGTTCTCTAGCATAAAAGCCTTACCTCTTTTGTGAAAATTGAAATTCTTTAAATTTTTTCTTCTATTTCTAATAATTATCAAAATGATCTCTACAGGTTTACGAAAATTAGACAAATTCTTGTCAGGGGGAATCCCTGATAATGTAATAGTAGATGTATTTGGTGGTAATGGAACTGGAAAAACTCTATTCTTATTACAATTAGCAATAAATTCCATCAAAAATGGTGGTAATGTTTTGTATTTGGATACTACTGGCGGATTTAGACCAGAACGAATCATCGAAATTCAAAATGAATTAGAAATAGAGATGAATTTGTTGGAAAAAATCACTGTTTCAAGAATTACTAACACATCAGAACAAATCAAATCAATTAAAAATCTTGAACAAAGTGATTTTACTTTAATTGTAATTGATAATATTACTGATTTATTTTCTTATGAATATCAAGAAGATAAATCTACATTTGAAAAAAATTTATTATTTATGAAATATATGCATGAATTATCAAAATTCACTATTAGAAAAAAAATCCCAATAATTATTACTAATATGATTAGAATGGCAAATGATATTGAGATAGAAAATATGCAAAATGCAATTGATCCTTACACCCATATCAAAATTCATCTTTTTAAAAATTCATCAAAATTTAATGGTCAAATCTATTGGGCATTAAAAAAAGAAAATTTCTCTTACACAATTAATAAAATTGGATTATCTGATAATAGTGAAGATTTTTAACGCTCTCTTGTAATGATGAATTATGGCAGGAATTTTTGATTCAATACCAATTATCACTGTAGTTTTATTTGCACTTGGGTTAGTCGGTGTAATTGTTTATGAAAGAACACGATCAAATACCGCTGTCGAATCAACATCTTAATTCTTTATTTGGAAAATTTGGTTTTCTAAACTAACTAAAATTTAGAAAAAAGTATTACCAATAATTTTACAAAAAAAAAAGATTGTCTTGTAATTACATCTACATGTTCTGATAAAACAAAATATTCTGTAATTTCAATTTTTTTACTTTTAAAAAATACTAAAAAAATATGATGGGAAAACTATCTGCAGAAGAAAAACATAAGTTTGTTCGTGCCTAGAAAGTTGCTTCACTGGTTGAAAATTTTGGCAAAACTACTGTCACTGTAATTTCTGGATATGGCGTTGGTGCTGACACTGCTGTAAAAATTTTAAGAAATATGATGGATGAATAACATTTGTTTAAACAAATCTATGAAGCAGAAAGACAATATGTTGTAACGCGAGGTTTTTGGGATTCTTAATTCTTTTTTGTAATCTTAGAAAATGGAGTAATGAAAAGTTCTATCCTACCTTCTAGTCCTGGTTTTGCATTAAGTCCTGTAACTGAAATAATCTCTCCCAATTCACATTTATCAATAACTCTTGCTTGATTTCTCCAACCCTTTACCCAAATTTGACCAGTATCATCTTCAACAAACATTTCTGAAAGTGCTATGGATTCACCTGATTTTGTTTGAACTTCACGTCTTTCAGGAACTTTCAAAACTATTGCTTCAATACAATAACTCGCATCTACTTTGACATCATTAATTTTTGTTCTAAGTTGAGACAATAAAGGAATGGATCCATCATTATCTAATTTTCTTACAAAAGAATTCTCATCTAATGATATTGAATTCCCATAAACTTTTGATGGCATGCATTCAATGACATCTCCTTCGACACAAATACTAGTTGAATTTGAAGAATCACTGATATTGAATAGATTCTTTTTATTATCAACTGCTAAAATCATATTTTTACCATTTTCTGTTGGTGTTATGGAAAGAACTCTTGTAATTATTGGCTCTGCTTCTTTACCGCCTTCAATTTCAATTATTGTAGAATCATTTCCATGAATTTCAAGACCTTGATTTCCAGATTTTATTCTAACACCAAGTAATCTTACTTTAGCAGATTGTGAAATCATATTTGGTATGGTGGATTCATCTTTACCCCATAGAACGGCTCTCATTCCACTGCCATCTTTTCCTTTTAGCCTCATTCTTAGTGCTTTTCCAGGCATTCCACGAGAATTTGTAAATTCCATTCCACTAATGACTCCATCAATTGTTCCAGAAATTACTAGATCTTTTTGGCCTTCTTTAGATTCACTAACGTCTTTTGTAATAGTATCAATATTTGGAATTTCACTTTTGGTATCTGTAGTTTCTATATTTGAACCAGAACCAATGTTAATTGTTGGAGAGCCATCTAGATCAGATTTTACATATGCTTTGATAATTTTTATTAAATCTCCAGGTTTTAGATTTTCAAGACCAGGAAGATTTGCTTTTTCATCCCATAATTTTACACTAGCTGTAGAATTTGTATCATACACAGTCATTGTTCTCAAATAGAATGGAGAGCCATCTTTTCTAGAAAATTGTTTTGCAGGTGAAAGATTCAAAACTCTTGTTTCTAATGAAATTTCTTTTGCTCCAGCGTATAGATCCTTTAAACTAATTTCAACTTTTTCTGGTTCTGATAATGTAATCCCAAAGTCTGATGCAATTAGAAATAATGCCCCTTGATCTGTTAAATAACCTGCACCAATTTTCTCTTTCTTTTGTTTAATCTGTTCTTCAAGATCACTTTTCGTCAATTCTGGTTTTTGTGCAAGTAATTTATCAATAAGATTTTCAAATTCAGACAATTCATTTTTTGATAAACTTATTCTATTAATAAAAATTTCATTCTAATGACATTTTATTTTTTTAACAAAATGATCGCTTAAACATATTTTGATCTAATTTTAAAGTCAACAAGATCGTCTATTTTGAAAATCTCTACATGATTTATCATAATTAATTCAAATTTTCTAAAAATATCTTAATTTATCTCACTAACTAAATTAATAGGAAGATCGCAGTTTTGGTATGTCTTGTATTGATGTTAGTCATCTATCAAAATTATATGGTTCAGTCTATGCAGTTGATGATCTTAATCTATCTGTAAAATCAGGCCAGGTTTTTGGATTTTTAGGTCCAAACGGTGCAGGAAAATCCACTACAATCAAGCTTCTTACAACTCTTATTCCAGCCTCAAGTGGTTCATTGTCCATTTTGGGTATTGATGCTGTAGCAGAGCCTCTCAAAATTCGTCATAAAATTGGAGTAGTATTGCAACAACCAAGCTATGAACCTACATTATCAGTGGAAAAATCTCTTGAAAAATATGGGATGATGTGGAATGTTCCTAAAATTGAACGTAAAAAAAGAATGGAGCAACTCTTGAATGACTTTGATCTAGTTGAAATTCGTAAACAAAGAAATGAAGATCTGTCTATTGGTCAAAGAAGAAGAGTCCAAGTTGCACGTGAATTTATGCATGATATGGAATTATTATTTTTAGATGAACCTACAGTTGGATTAGATCCAAGTGCTAGAAGAAAATTATTAGATTATTTAAAAAATAAAGTTAAAACAGGTTTGACAATTTTTTACACTACACATATTCTATCTGAAGCAGAATATCTATGTGATCAAATTGCTATTATTGATAAAGGTAAAATTGTTACTGTTGATTCGCCTGATGCATTAAAAAATAGATTTGGTAAAGAAAAAACTATTAAAATTCATTTATTAGAAAAACAATCTGAAATTAACTCTCTTTTATCTGGTATAGATGATTGTAAAATTGATTTTGAAACTGGAACAAATATTGTTATTCATTCAGAACAATCTGAATCAGTATTGTTAAAAGTATTAAAAATACTTAATGATAATAAAATTGATATTGAAGATCTTTCAGCTGTACCTACAAATCTTGAAGAGATCTTTTTGAATATGATGAAAGAAAATGCATCCAATAATTAGACTTGTAAATAGAAATCTTACGATTTCTCTTAATCCTGGTTTTTTAATTTGGCAAATAATATTTCCTTTAATTTATATTTTTATAGCTGGTTTTGCATATGCACCATTAATCAATGCTGTTCCGTTTGGAAATAAAGAACTTGATTATCCTGCATTTTTGGCATCTGGTATGATTGGATTTAATATAATGAATAGTACACTACTTTCTGGAATTATTATTTGGAATGATAGAAAACATGGAATGTTTGAACAAATTATGTCTGGTCCCTTTACAAGGGGTCACTATATTCTAAGTAATATTTGCACAATTGGAATAATTGGATTAATTAGTGCTGGATTGATAGCTGCAGTTGGATATCCTGTATTTTTTGAATCTGTAGAATTTTCATTTGTTACAATTCCGATAATCATTTTTGGCGCCATTACAGGTTCGGTCCTTTTTGGTTCATTGGCATCAATAATCTCAACTAGATTACGCTCAAGTGAAGGATTTAATGTAATTATCAATACTGTTTTTCTTTTCTTTGCTTTTGTTAGTACTGCATTTTATCCTGCAGATGGTGTTCCAGAACCCTTACGTACTGCATTTTATCTGAACCCATTAACATATCTTGTAGATGTAATTAGAGCGGGAATTTTTGGAACAATCACCGAATTTGTAATTATTGAAATGATTATCTTGGTGATAATTGCATCTACTTTATTTGTAATTGCTTCACGATTACTTACAAAATTAGATCTTTAAAAATAAAAATTATTTGTTAAACTTTTCATAGAGTTCATTAATTTTTTTAACAATATCCAAATCCTCATAATCTACTAAATTTAGATTTGGAATAACACAATGTCCTCCAATGATACCGGGAAACATTTTTGGTCTATTACCTAAATTTTCATGAATTTCATCTGCAAATTTCCACATTTCATCAAAATCTATACCTTCTTTTTCACAAATCATTTTTGTAATTTGAGCATAATTGATTAACCATCCATAGTAAGTTGTATCAACTAAAATTTTTGCCAATTCTGCAGTTTTTGTTGTTGACATCCATTCTATTTTTTCAAATCTTTTTTCTAAATCTATTTTTATTTTAGGTTCAATTTGTTTTTCATCTGATGACACAAATTTTGTATATTTTTTAATATCATCTAAAAATCTTTTATGTACACCTCTTACTGGTGAATATAAAATTGGTATATTGAAATTATCTTGTATATTTTTTGTTGTTCCTGGTTTTACTGTAGAATGAATTAGAACAACTTTTAATCCTGTGATTTTTTTTATCCAATCTGTTGTAATGTCTTCAAAATTTGTCAATTCCCCTGGTAGACAAACATGAAGATATTCTGGATCACCTATTTGATCATTTTCTGAATAGTTCTTGCATTTTGAACTATCTGTATCGATTCCAATACAATCATAATTTTTTTCTTTTAGTAGGTGAAATAGAGTTTCTCCAACTTCTCCCATTCCTAAAATGATGTCAGTCATATGCTTAATTTTAGAAAAACTCTCTATGTTATATTCGTGTACAAAACTTGATTTTTTTTAAATAAAGTAGCCCGGGCAAGACTCGAACTTGCGTCTCGGGCTTCAAAGGCCCAAATGCTTGACCGCTACACTACCGGGCTGCTAAATCCAGCACTCTCATTCCCTTAATGAACTTTTTATTTG